>Ga0182738_1000239_pt1 | contig 83225 bp, 67 predicted proteins | sample eDN5th30CBELigMG_FD_128876 | JGI IMG/M metagenome (GOLD analysis project Ga0182738, IMG submission 128876) | Enriched Miracle-Growth compost microbial communities from Emeryville, California, USA - eDNA 5th pass 30_C BE-Lig MG (version 2)... ... | reverse complement strand
GGGCTCATCTGGAATCAGAACGGCCGCTGATCCACCGCAAGCAAGGATGAAGGATGAGATTGTAGGGTGTGGTCGAGGCCGGACAGAGAACGTTGCTGCAAGTCAGACGTTCTGCCGGAATGCGGTTTCATCTGGAAATTCACCGGGCCGCTGACCCACCTTCGGGGGACGCTTCACTTCCGGGCTGACTCACCTTCCGGGGGGCGATCCCCTCCCGGTGGGTCTGCGGTCGGGATCCTCTCTGGGGGGGCAATTCCCTGACAAACGACGCTGATTTCCAATTCGCCGACCTTGACCACACCCTTGTATCTTACAGGTGACCGTGGTTTTCATTAGAAAACCAAAACAGGTGTCAGGAACCGGCCCGTTCCTGACACCTGTGAGTGAGCGGCAGATCGTCGCACCCTAGGTCGTTTCAGACCGTAACGTAGCCTGATCGTCGTTCACTCTTTGATGCTTCAACCCGAACCAGTCGCCGGAGCGACGCTCAACACGTCAGCTCGCATTGACAAGGATGGGGCTCAGCATGAACCGTGATCACAAACTTGACATCGGAATCGATGTCTCCAAAGCCAAATTGGATGTCGCATCCACACATCAAAAACGGGTGCAAACGGTTCCGTACACACCTGAGGGACTTCAGCAACTCCTTCAGTCCTGAGAGAAATCACCGCCGGAACTGGTCTGCCTGGAAGCCACCGGAGGACTCGAACGCACACTCGTCAGAATGCTCAATCAGAACGGAATCCCAAACGCCATCGTCAACCCCAGGCAGATTCGTGACTTCGCTCGAGCGACCAATCAACTTGCCAAAAACGACGCCATTGATGCGAGTGTGATTGCTCGTTTTGCCCAAACCATGACATCGTCTCCGACACCTCCATTGACCCTCTCGCAGCAGAAATTACGCGACTTCATCGCCCGCAAGCGACAAGTCACCAAGCTTCTGGTCCAGGAGAAAAACCGACTGGCAACCACGACGGAACCCTGTCTCCGTGACATGGTCGAACAGGCCATCGGGTTCTACAACCAGCAACTCGCCGCCATGACACAACAGATTCAGGAACTGATTGACCAGGACAAACAGGCCCAGGAAAAGGCGAAACGGATCCAGACCGTTCCCGGACTGGGAACGGCCACCGCTGCTCTCATGGTCTCTGAGTTACCTGAACTGGGAACTCTCAATCGACAACAGATCGCACGCCTGGTCGGGGTCGCTCCCACCAATCGTGACAGCGGCACCCTTCGAGGAAAAAGAACCACCGGTGGAGGACGAGTTCAGATCCGAAACGCTCTGTATATGCCCACCGTCGTGGCCATCAGATACAACCCCGCAATCAAAGCGTTCCACCAACGACTCATTCAAAACGGAAAACCAAAAATGGTCGCACTCATCGCCGCCATGAGGAAACTCCTCACCATCTTGAACGTCATGATCCAAAATCAACATTCATGGAATTTTCAACCAAACAACCATTGACCTCCAAGACAGTCGCTACGGACTTGAAGAACGCCCGCAATTCAGAAAAGGGAACGCACAGCAAGTACAGCGGGGGGAATTTTGAAACGCAGAGAGCGCCGAGGACGCTGAGAAGAAAGACTGAGTAAAGAACAAGAATTCTAATGAGAGAGATGAGCGACGTATAGGTCAGGTCGTTTGCAGAGTGTGGTCGAGGCCCGGAGGGGGGGCTGCGTAACGCTGGCCTGAACTGACTCAAGCGAGAAGGAATCGTTAAAGTCGCTGCCACTTCACGCAGCTTCGCACGCAATCCCTTCTGCCTCTTCACCAAACTCGGCTATCGGAACTCGGCGAAAGCCCTGGTCGGGGAGTCTAAATTGTTGACTTCGACACACATCAAGGGTAGAATTCGAACGTCGATTATCGACGTAACCTATTGACCTGAAAGAGACCAACCTCTGATGGAGGTGAGTTCTCCTGCTGGTCAGCCCGGGGAGCTTTTTGCCCCAATTTGCGGGCCAAGCCGGTTCCGGTGAAGACATGGCCGGTTTTCCTGAGTGGAAGACCGGCCTTTTCTGTTTTGGAAAGCTGATTGGTTTTGGATCACAACCATACGGTCCGTTGCGCGGACCAGCTTCTTTTTGGACAACGTCCTCTTTCACGGGAGAAGTGGGCATTGCACAAAAAAGTTAAGGCGGGGCCATTTAAGTAGACCATCCATCATCGATAGTGGTCCGTACAGCGGACCCCGCACTTTTTGTGCAAAGCCGGAGAAATGGCAGAATGTCAGCTGGCAGCTTGCAGGTCGATCAATATCAGTGCGGACACGGGGAGCCGTTACTCTTCATTGCCGGCCCTTGTGTGATTGAATCCGAGGAATTGATCCGCGAAACGGCGTTGCGGATTGCGGACATGGCGGCCCGGCGGAACTGGCAGATCGTATTCAAATCAAGTTTCGACAAAGCCAACCGGACCAGCTTCCATAGCTTTCGCGGCCCCGGGCTGGAGCGCGGCCTGGAGATTCTGGCTCGTGTTCACGAAGAAACCGGACTCCCGGTGACAACCGATATTCATACGCCCGAGCAGGCTGAACCCGCCGCCCGGGTCTGCCGAATTCTCCAGGTCCCCGCATTTCTTGCGCGGCAGACGGATCTCGTGAACGCCATTGCCGAATCAGCCCGGGACCATCACGGGATTGTGAATGTGAAAAAACCGCAGTTCATTGCTCCGGAAGATATCATTCATGTCGTCAACAAGTGCCGGGAAGCGGGAGCGAACAATGTGCTGTTGACCGACCGAGGGACGATGTTTGGTTATGGACGCCTGATCAACGACATGACCTGCATTCCAACCATGCAGGCAATGGGCTGTCCGGTCTGCATCGATGCCACCCATAGCGTCCAGCGGCCGGGAGGAAGCACAACCGGCGGCAATCGGGCCATGGTTCCATTTCTGGCCCGGGCGGCTGTCGCTGCCGGAGCGGATGCTGTCTTCATGGAGACGCATCCGCAACCGGATCGAGCCCTTTCGGACGGTCCAAATCAGGTTCGACTGGACGACCTGGAACAGATTTTCGAACAACTTTCGCGCGTCCGAACCCTGATCAACGAGTTTCGGGCAGCAGACTGATCCCGAACCCAGTCAGAGAAATTTTTCGCAGATTCGAAAAGCAAAAAGAAAACGCGACCGAAACGAACCGGCCGCGTCCCAGATGATTCATGCTGCATAAAATTCTCGCGGATGGCGAAAATTCAGAACGATTGCAGTGCGGGAGCCTACTTTGTCCTGATTGCGATCGCTCTGACAAGGGATCGTGAAACTGGCAGGAGAAGGAATTCCTGCGATCCCTTCTTCCAGTTCCTGTTTCACTTCATTCGAGAACCCGTTTTCAGAGATGGGTTTCTGCTTTGGGCTCCGAAGTGGGAGGCTCGAAACGGGGAGCACTCCATTGCTGTTCATCGTTATCGACGCTGGGACGGGGGTTGTTTGTCGAGGTGGTGGAGGAAGCGCGTCCCGCCTGATGGACTTCATCTTCGATTCCGTTCATCCCTTTTTTGAATTCGACAATCCCTTTGCCGAGGCTGCGGGCCACCTCCGGGAGACGCTTGCCGAACAGCAGCAAGGCGATAATCCCCAAAACGATCATTTCTGGAGGGCCGATTCCGAACATGCTTCACCTCATTCATTTTTGATTGTTAGCGGTGGATTTGGCGTGGGAGTGACAGGGAGGAATGAAAACAAAACGGGAAATATCCCAGCAACTTCAGGAGGACTGATGCTTCACATTTCCAGGGGGATTTTGCGAACCGGGTTTTTCCTCCGCCAGACCATCCTTGAATGCGGGAAGACTTTCCCCCAGCGAACGGAACATGGCTGGCAGGCGTCTGCCGAACAGCAGCAGGATGATGACTCCCAGAATGATGGCTTCCGGCAATCCCAATCCGAACATGACATCCCCTCATTTTGAAATAAGTCGCCAGAAATTTCCGGACGATGTTCGGCGGGAGAGAGGAGCCGGCCTTGTTGCCGAATAGACAGACGAGTGGCGCTCCCGGACCAGCCGGACATTCGACACTCGGTAAGCCCGCAAGAGCGTTTGCAAGCTGGTTGAGCAGTTTCCATCCTAAGCAATTTCCTGGAGTTGTCAATTTCCTTTCTGAAAATGTCCGTTGTCATCCGCATTTCTCTCTCCATTACAGACACGGAAAACAACTCCGAATTACATGCTGTAATCAATGAATTCCAAACAGGTTGCAGCACAGAGACCACTCAGCCAGGAGCCGCTCAATGGATCAGCGGTGACTGCCCATCAGCCTGTCCCGCGGGCCAATTATTTTCAGTAATACGGAATCGGACACATCTGGAATGTCCTGCTTCAAAATCCCTCTTGGCGACATTTTCAGTGGCAAACGATACGATAAGCGGCAATCCACAGCTGGCGAGGATTTTGTGCAGTGTTCATAACTTGGGTTGCGGTCGGAACGAATCCGTCGTGCCGGGAGAAAGTGGGCCTATGATCTGCGTTACTGTCACCCCTACGTCGCGTACTCTGGCAAAAGCCGATTTACTGAATGCAGCCCGGCAAGGCGACATCGTTGAGCTTTGCCTGGACCACTTTCATCGGGAACCGGACGTTAAGGATCTGATTTCCGCGATTCAAAAACCGCTCATTGTTTCCTGCCGCCGCCTTCAGGACGGTGGGAAATGGCAGGGAAGCGAGGAAGAACGCCTCCTCCTGTTGCGGCAGGCGATTGTTGCCGGGCCCGCATATATCGAACTCGATCTCGATATCGCGGCCCAGATTCCCCGGTTCGGAAATACGAAGCGAGTCATCAGTTTTACCCGGCTGGATCGTCCGGAAACTGAAATTGATGCCATCTTTGATGAAGCTGCCGCCGCCAAGGCCGATCTCGTCAAATTCACCTGGCCGACCCCCACGCTGAATGCCGCATGGCCGCTGCTCTCTGCTGTAACCCGCAAGCGAAGTCTGCCGGTGGTGGGGATGGGGCTGGGTCCGGCGGAACTGACGTTTTCTTTGCTGGGAAAGAAGTACGGTTCGCCGTGGATTTATGCGGCGTTGGAAAAGGGGATGGAAGCCTATCCGGGCCAGGCGACGATTTTCGAACTGGTCGAAACATATCATTGCCGTGAAATTGATCCCCGGACCGCATTTATTGCAGTGGCGGGGTTCGGACCAGCTCAGGTGGCGACGACACGGATTTTCAACGCTGGCTTTCAGCAACTGGGGATCCACGCCCGTTGCCTGCCGATCGAACTGGGAGATGTTCGATCACTCAAAAGGATGCTGGATACTCTCAAGATCAAGGCCATTCTCGCCCCGGGGCATCAGGGGGACGCCCTGTTTTCGCTTGCGGATTCCATTGCCCCCGCGGATGCTGCCAGCGGCACGCTCAATCTGCTTTCCAAGCAGGAATCTGGATGGATCGGCTATAACACGCTTTGGAAAGCCGCCCTGAAATCCCTGGAGCGGGAATTCCAGCAGGAAGGCCGCACCCTTTCTCAGATGAATACCTTCATTCTGGGAGCGACCGGGCTGGGACATTCGCTGGCCTATGCGGTTGGACAGAAGAAAGGCCCCGTCAGTATTTGCGGAACGGATGACCGCAGCACGCAAAAAATTGCATCCACATGTGGTTGCCGGTTCGTTCCCTTTCAGAATCTGTATGAGACGCTGGCGGATTTACTGGTGATCGCCGATGCGCGGATTGTCGCGGGAACACACAAAGGGCAATTGAATCCCTCGCTGTTTCGTCCCAGCCTGACGGTTCTCGATATCGCCCATCTGCCTGTCGATTCCCCGTTGATGGAAGAAGCCCGCAATCGAGGTTCCCGGGTGATTGACGGGTTTGGATTATACCAGCAACTGATGAGCGAACAGTTTCGGGCGATGACCGGGAAAGAATTGCCGGAAGCGGCGATTGCGCAAGGAATGTCCGGGCTAACTTCGGCAGATTGAGATTCCTTCCGGAAAACTGTTTGAGATGGCCCCTTTCAGCGGGTTACAATACTTCCCGGGGAAGCAATATTTGCTCCGTTGTGATGCCCGGCGCCATTTCATGATCGGGCCAAGGGTCAAAAAAACCTCGAAATGCCCGGGAGATTGTCGAAGCGGACGATTGAACCCCAGTCAGCAAAACGAATTCCATGCTAATGACAAACCGCATCGTCTGGATCGCGGCAGGTGCCTGTGTGGCATCGCTGTTCCCGGTGTGCTCTCTGATTCATGCCGATCTCATCCGTCTTCGCGGGGGTGGGGAAGTTCGGGGAACCTTGGAGGAGGACGCTCCGCATTCGCAGCAGATTTCCATTCAAACGCAATCCGGTCTTCGTCTGACGTTGCAGCGTGAAGAGATCGATTTTGTGGAACGCCGCTCTCCGCTCATGGAAGAATATGTCACCCGGTCTCGAATGGTTGAAAACACTGTTCCTTCCCATTGGGAACTCTCGGAATGGTGCCGCGTTCAGGGATTGATGGAGGAACGGAAAGAACAGCTGGAGTTGCTGCTGGATCTTGATCCTGACCATCCCGAGGCCCGCAAAATCCTGGGATATGTCCGGCATCTGGGCCGCTGGATGACAAAAGAAGACGAAATGGCCGCGCGGGGATATCTGCGATACAAAGGTCGGTGGGTGACACGTCAGGAGTTGGAACTCAAACAGGCCAATTCCCAGCAGCGCGATGCCGAACTGGTCTGGGTTCCAAAGATTCGCCTTTGGCTGGGCTGGGTGACAGGCAACGATCCGCAACGGGCCAGCACTGGACTTTCGGAACTGAAAAAGATCCAGGATCCGGATGCGGTGGCTGCGCTGACAAAATTCCTGTCGCAGCATCCCCAGTCCCAGGTCCGGTTGCTGTTCGTGGGAATACTCGGTCAGATCGAGGGAGCAATTCCAGTTCGTCCGCTGGTGGATCGCCTGCTGCTGGATGGCGATCAGATCGTTCGTCGTGATGCACTGCGGGCCCTCACTCCAGCCCGGTATCGTCTGGCGATTCCCGGTCTGATTGCCGCGCTGCGCCACAAATCGAATGCTGTCGTCTGCCATGCCGCCGAAGCACTTGGAGAAATCGGCGATGACCGTACGGTTCCCAGCCTGATTGACGCGCTGGTGACAAGGCACATTGTGCAGATTCAGGTTCCCGCCAGCCCGGGAATCATGTTTACCAATGGAGGGGGCGTCGGTCCTTTTTCTGGAATGCTTCCTCCCGGGGTGGAGATTGCCGCCCGTACCGGTCAGTTGCCTTATGGAGCAACCATTGTCTCTGACCAGATGCCCAGGCAGATGAAAGTGGTCAACGTCACCCGGGAATTCAAAAATCTTCCGGTGCTGGACGCTTTGGAAAAAATGACCGGACAAAACCTGGGATTTAACGAACGGGACTGGCATTACTGGTGGGCCGTCCAGAAAGGATGACCGGTCCTTCTTCCTGCCGGCTCCAAGAGTCCGGCGGGAACGCAAAGCGGGAATGTTTGTCGGCAAGCGATTGAAACACTGTTCGAACAGTTCGATCGTTGAGAACTTTCACTGGGATGGACGCGGTATCGTGGACTTTGATCATTCGCACTTCGATCCGGCCACCCTGTCTCTTTCGGAGCTTCAATGTGGCATCTGGACGGAGTTGACGCGGGCCTGCGGAAATCCGCAACATCCCTGGCGATTGCCCTGCCTGGCCAATGTTTTTGAACAGGTGCCGCAACAACGGATTGTGGTGCTTCGCCATGTGGACCATGCCGGATGTGTTCTCTTTGCCCATACCGATGTTCGCTCTGCGAAGGTGGAACAGCTCAAGCAGTTTCCGGCGGTCAGTTGGGTATTTTATGATTCTGAACGGCGGATCCAGTTGATCATGAAAGGGACAGCGAAATTCCATCTGGAAGACGCGATCGCGGATCAGCACTGGAATCAGCTGGAAACGATCCATCAGATTCCCTATCTGGCCCCCCGGCCTCCCGGCGAACCATGCGCAGCCCCGTCCGTCAATCTGCCGCCGATTCACAATGCACCATTGAGTACGGACGAACTTGCGCGGGGGAGGCAGAATTTTGCCGTGATGACCGCCCGAATCTGCCAATTCGATATTCTGTTCCTCCGTCAGACCGGCCATTTGCGGGCCCGGTTTCTGTGCAACGAAAACGGCTGGCAGCGCAGTTGGCTTCAGCCATAAGGGATGTTCTCCCGACAAATGGAATTTTGAGAATCCGGACAATCCGCATTGACCCCCGCGAGTCAATTTGCGAATGATAACGAAAGCGGTCCGTCACGGGCGTTCCTGTTTTCCGGCGAGGAAACGGTGAAATCAAACGTGAAATCTGTTTTAATATCGGTATCGGTCCGTCTTCGTCCCTCCCCTTCTGGCTCCCTGCTGAAACGCCTGTCCGAATGTTGTTGCGCCTGCTGAAATCGAAACTCCATCTGGCTGCCGTCACGCAGACGGCTCTGCATTACCACGGCAGCATCACGATCGACCGCGATCTGATGGACGCGGTGGGGCTGATGCCTTACGAGCAGGTGCTGGTGGCCAACGGCTCCAATGGAGCACGCGGAGAAACATATGTTCTGGAAGGAGAACGGGGTTCCGGGGCCATGCAGATGAATGGAGCGCTGGCCCGGCTGGCTCATCCAGGAGACCGCATCATCGTCATGTCGTTCGCCTATGCCACTCCCGAAGAAGCGAAGACCCATCGCCCCAAAGTGGCGATTCTGGACGAGAAAAACCGGGTGATCGAACAGTTCGAGGCAGACCTGTCGTGATGCCGGTTCAGAATTGACGTTCCATTTGCTTTTTTGCAATTCCTCTTTGAATCCCGTTTCAATTCGAATTCAGTTGCCCTTTGAAGGCATGTAGCTTCTGCAAGGCCGCCAGCGGGGTCAGGGCATCCAGGTCCATGGCTCGCAGTTCATCCAGCAACGGATGTTCCGGATCGGCAAAGAGGGTCTTTTGCCGGGAATTTTTTTGTCTCCGCGCCGGAATTGTCGGGCGTCCGCGATCATCCTGATGGTCTGCTTCCAGCGTCTCCAGAATGACTCCCGCCCGGCCAATCACTTCTCGCGGCACCCCCGCCAGCCGGGCAACGTGAATTCCATAACTTCGATCGGCTGCTCCGGGGATGATTTTGTGCAGGAACACAACATCTCCATTTTGTTCGTGAACCGCCACGTTCCAGTTGCAGACCCGGGAGAGCGTTTGCGGGAGTTGCGTGAGTTCGTGATAGTGCGTGGCGAACAACGTGCGGCAACAGGGATGGTCGTGCAGGTATTCGGTAATGGCCCAGGCAAGCGAAATACCGTCATAGGTGCTGGTGCCGCGGCCAATTTCATCCAGGATGACGAGGCTGCGGGGAGTGGCTGTGTTGAGAATCCGGGCAGTTTCCGTCATTTCCACCATGAAGGTCGATTGCCCTTTTCCGAGTTCATCGCTTGCCCCCACGCGGGCAAAAATCCGATCGGCAATGCCAATCGTGGCTGATTCAGCCGGGACGAAGGAACCCATTTGTCCAAGAATCGTGAGCAGGGCCGCCTGCCGGATATAGGTACTTTTTCCGGCCATGTTTGGTCCGGTGATCAGGGCGATCACCGGGGCCGCCTTCGCAGAATCATCTTCGCTGACTCCCAGGAAAATATCGTTGGGAACGAATTCGCCCGCGGGTTTCATGCGATCGAGCACCGGATGCCGTCCGTTTCGGATATCGAGGATTGCCTCCTCCACAATCCGGGGGCGGCAATATCCCGCACGGGTTGCCAGAGAGGCCAGACAGGTCAGCACATCCAGAATTGACAGCACTTCGGCAGTCTGCTGGAGCAACCGGCAGTCTTCCGCCACCCGCTCCCGAAGCGTCTGGAACAGTTCCTGTTCCAGGGCCTTGGATTGATCTTCCGCCCGCAAAACCCGTTCTTCATATTCTTTCAGTTGCGGCGTGATAAACCGTTCCTGATTTTTAAGCGTCTGCTTGCGGATGTAGTCTTCCGGCACTTTGTGCATCTGTGCCGCGGTGACTTCGAGGTAATATCCGAAGACTTTGTTGAAGCCGACTTTCAGCGTGGAAATTCCGGTCCGTTCCATTTCCTGCGCCTGGTATTCCGCAATCCACTTTTTGCCTCCGCGGGCCAGGTCACGCAATTCGTCCAGTCCGGAATGCCAGCCTGCGCGGATCATCCCGCCGTCGGTGGTGGACAAGGGAGGTTCATCCGCCAGTTGCTGCTGAATTTCCATCCGGACATCCGCACACAATTCCAGCCGGGCTTCCAGCGTGGAAAGAAGACTCGATGTTCGTCCAGTCAGCTTGGCTTTCAAAGACGGCAACAGGGCGAGTGTCTGGGCAAGAGAAGAGAGATCGCGAGGGGTTGCGCGAAATGTGGCAACCCGGGCAGCCAGACGCTGCAAGTCGTAGGCTTCTTTCAGCAGATCCCGGAGATCGCGGCACAATTTCTGGTCATGCACCAGTTCTTCCACCGCATCCAGTCGGCGGTCGATGGCTTGCCGGTCCGTGAGCGGATTGGATAACCATTCCATCAGGAGGCGAGCCCCCATGGGAGTGCACGTTTCGTCCAGCACGCTGATTAAGGAACCTTCCCGCTGGCCTTCCCGTTGAGTCCGGATTAATTCGAGGCTGCGGCGGGTTGTTTCATCGATCAGCAGACTCGTTCCCCGGCGATAGGGTTCGAGCCGGGCAATATGTCCCAGGGAGGATTTTTGCGTCTCCTGAACATATTCGAGAAGAGCTCCGGCCGCTGTTACTCCAGCGGCATCGGCATCCGTCAGATCGAATCCTTCCAACGAAGCGGTCTGGAAGTGTTTCCGTAGAATGTCCCGGCAATGACTGGCAGCGAACGACCATGCTGGACGTTCGGTCACGACCGTTCCATCCAGTTCCATGACCGCCGTAAACGCAGGATGCGATCGAGACGAGTCAGGAAGCAGGCATTCCGCAGGATGAATCCGGGCCAGTTCATCAATGAAAGCGGCCTGGGGGCCGAGCGGCGTTTCGGTGTCGCTGACAGCCATTTCCAGACATTGAAATTTCCCGGTCGAAAGTTCCAGCCAGGCCAGGCCGATGCGGTCTTTCAGCGGAACCAGGGCAGCGAGGAAATTGCTCTCTTTGGGGTCGAGCAGGCCTTCATCAGTCAATGTTCCGGGAGTCACGATTCGAGTGACTTCCCGCCGGACCATCCCCTTGGCGGTCTTGGGATCTTCCACCTGATCACAGATGGCCGCTTTGTGTCCGGCAGCAATCAACTTGCGAAGATACCCTTCCAGTGCGTGAAAGGGAAACCCCGCCATGGGAACGGGATTCGTCGATCCCTTGTCCCGGCTGGTCAATGTCAGCCCCAGTACCTTGGCGGCAACCTGGGCATCCTCATGAAACAACTCATAAAAATCCCCCATCCGAAACAACAGGATCGTTCCCGGTGTTTCGGCCTTGACCTCCAGATAACGCTGCATCATGGGAGTCAGTTTGGGTTCGCTGGCGGACATGATTGTCAACAAAGCTGGTGAAAGAGGAATGGTGATGGAGGGCCACAAAATGGTTGGGCCGAAAAGTCGATCAAGAACGTTGATCGAGTGAATCCGTCAAGTCACAGGAACGGGCGGGATGATGCCAAAGTCTTCAATCGTCAGCAGGGACTGAAAAGGAAGATTGCGGGCCGCGAAGTTCTGTGCTCCCCCTTCCATCCGGTCAATGATCGCCAACACCTGGACGACTTCGCAGCCAAACTCCTGGATCCGGTCCACCGCCAGAAGAGAACTTCCCCCGGTTGTCACCACGTCTTCCACAATGACGACCTTCATGCCGGGTTGCAGGGGGCCTTCCACATAACGGTTTGTCCCGTGTCCTTTGGATTCCTTGCGGACCAGGACACCGATCAGGTCCCGGTTTTGCCGAGCCGCTGCGGAAAGAACGCCGGCGATCATCGGATCCGCCCCGATCGACATTCCTCCCACGGCATCAATACCGGAAGCGGGCATCAGCTCCAGCAATCCTTCGCTGACCAGTTTCAGACCGCGGGAATGCAGGGTGATCTGCTTCCCATCCAGGTAGTAAGAGGCCTTTTTTCCGGACGCGAGGGTGAAATCGCCAAATTTCAGGGCGCGTTCGCGAAACAGATCCGTGAGTGCTGATTTGTCGTACATGGGCAACGGTTCAGGTTCGAATGAGAAATTCCCCATTGACCACGCAACCCGGGCTGTTTCCTCGGGAAAAACATTGGGCGGGTGGAACAGGGAAGAAGAAAGCTCCAGCCTTCGGAGAGTTGAGATTGACCCTATGCTAACGGCTCGCCCGCCAATTGGAACAGTTCCCCAGGGGCTGCCCGCAGAGCCCGAAAGCGTTTTTCCGTGAAATCCCATATCCGTCGAAGCCCGAAAGAATGTAAGTTATTGCTTCGAATACAATTAACCGTGTTCAAGTCCGAACTGACGGATTGATGACGATATGACGCGTGCCGTTTCCCTGCTGACCGGGATTGTCCTGCTGATCTTGATCCGGCAGTGTGGGATGAATCTGCCCCCGATTCCGGAAGAGAGTTCCAGCACGTCATCTGTTCCGCGAGGAACAGTATTGACCGCGCCGGAACAGGCGGAAGTTCGCGTGAAGCGGGTTGTGGATGGGGATACGTTGCTGCTGGAAACCGGAGAACGTGTCCGGCTTCTGGGAGTCGACACCCCCGAGACGGTGAAACCGAATGTGCCGGTCCAGTATCTCGGTCCGGAGGCAAGTGCCTTTACAAAAAACGCGGTCGAAGGGAAGGTGGTGACACTGGTCTTCGACAAAGAACGCTTCGACAAATATCATCGGGTTCTGGCGTTTGTCTATCTTGATGGGCGGTGCTTGAACGAAGCCCTGATTCGCAACGGGCTCAGCAAGGCCCAGCTTCAATATCCCTACCGTTCCGATATGAAACGGCTGTTTCAGGCAGCGGAAAAAGAAGCCCGTGACGCTGGGCGGGGATTATGGAATCCGACAGCTCCTGGTCCTTCAAGCCACAGCTCTTCTTTGCAACCGGCTCCTGTTCCGGAATCCGGGGGCCGGCCCAGTGCTCCTCGCGATTCCTCCATTCATCTGGAATGAGACTGCTTCGATAATCGACCCTCATGATCCGCAATGAGCAAGCGGAGCGCCATTGTCTTCCGTCCTTTCCCCCTCAAGATGTCCTGCGCCCCCACTGACCAGAGTTGATTTTAACTTCGGGCCATGTCAGGCTTTGTACTTCGGCTTGAGGGAAAGCATTGGTCCCGCCGAACGCTGACGTTTCCGCAAGAGAGACCGAAGAAGCACCGATTCGCCCCGCGAGTGAAGGTCCCGTGATGCTCCGACGTGCCCGATTATTTTCTCTGCTGTCGGCCATTGTGCTGCTGGTGTTGCTTGTGGAGGGTTCGGTCTTCGGCAATGAAATCAATATTGCGGAAAACGGCCCCGGGCGGCTCCCCCAAGATGCCTCCGGACGGCAACTGAATCTGGATTTCGAAACGGGGGATCTGCGAGACTGGACTCTCTCCGGCAAGGCGTTTCAGGGCCAGCCCGATGAAGGAGGAATCGATCCCAAACGCCCGCTTGCGGGAGCGAAAAAAAGTCTCCATACGGGACGTTACTGGATTGGTGGCTATGAACTCCTGGGAGACAAGCCGGAAGGAACACTCACATCCGTGCCGTTCACGGTGGATGCTCACTGGTGCAGCTTTCTGATCGGGGGAGGAAGCAGCCGGGGGACGCGCGTCGAACTGGTGCTGGCGGAAACGGGCGAAGTGATCGCTGTCCGTCTGGGCAATGACGAAGAAGAGATGCACCCGGTCGTCATCAATCTGGAAGCCTATCGGGGAAAACAGATTTTTATCCGGCTGGTGGATGAGGCTTCCGGCGGCTGGGGGCATGTGAATTTTGACGACTTCCGGTTCTACGACGAGAAGCCCCGATTCAAGGCCCTGCCCATTCCGCTGGCCCGCGTGTTCGATGTCGAACTCTATCCCTATCAGAATCTTTCCGGAGAAGAAGCAGCCCGGGTCATGCGGGTTCCTCCGGGATTTCATGTCCAGTGCGCCGCGGAAGAACCGGAGGTTCGCCAGCCCATTGCCATGGCGGTGGATGACCGGGGCCGCGTCTGGATTGCGGAAGCCTATTCCTATCCAGTCCGTGCCGCTGCCGGGACCGGAACGGATCGAATCCTTATTTTTGAAGACACCGATCACGATGGGAAACTCGATCAGCGAAAAGTCTTTATAGAAGGGCTCAATCTGGTCAGCGGTCTGGAGATTGGGTTTGGCGGCGTTTATGTCGGAGCAGCCCCGTATCTGCTCTTCATTCCCGATCGCAACGGGAACGATATTCCCGATGGAATGGAACCCGGCGCGGCGGCTGTTTCTCTGGCGGCATCCGTCAAATTCCCCCAGGATGTTCCTGATGGAGCGGAAGTGCTGCTCGACGGTTGGGGCTGGGAAGACACGCATGAGACACTGAACGCCTTCAACTGGGGACCGGATGGATGGCTGTACGGCTGCCACGGTGTCTTCACGCATTCGCGGGTCGGCGCTCCGGGAACTCCGGAGAATGAGCGAATCAAGTTGAATGCCGGGATCTGGCGCTATCATCCGGTCCGCAAAGTTTTCGAACGCTTCATTGAAGGGACCAGCAATCCCTGGGGTGTCGACTTCAACCAGTACGGAGACGCCTTTTGCACCGCCTGTGTCATCCCCCATCTGTATTACCTGGTTCCTCATGGGCGCTATCAGCGGCAGGCAGGAAGCCATTTCAATCCATATACCTATCGGGATATTCAGACGATCGCACGACATCGTCATTATGTGGGAAACCAGTGGAATCAGGCGGACCGTCGTTCCTCGGATCAGGCGGGAGGCGGACATGCTCATGCGGGAGCCATGATTTACCTGGGAGGAGCCTGGCCGGAGGAATACACCGGAAAATTGTTCATGCACAACATTCACGGCAACCGTGTGAATGTGGATCAGCTGATACCCGAAGGCTCCGGGTACGCGGGCGACCGTGCTCCGGACTTCCTCCTGACCGGCGATGCCTGGTCACAGATGATTGATCTGGAATACGGACCGGACGGGCAGGTCTGGATGATTGACTGGTACGACCAGGAACAGTGCCACCGCCGGGAAGAAGACGTCATCGATCGGGGGAACGGCCGTATTTATCGCGTCTCATACGGGAATGTTCCTCCGGTAACGGTCAATCTGCAAAAAGCCGATAATGCTGCTCTGGTGAATCATGCACTGACAACGAAAAACGAATGGTATGTCCGCCATTCCCGCCGCATTTTGCAGGAACGCAAAGCCCGTGGAGAAGCGTCTCCGCAAGACCTTGTCGGCATCATCAACACGAACGATCCAGTGCAGACGTTGCGGCTGTTGTGGTTGAAGAATTGCCTGGGAGGACTCGATTCGCCTCTCCCCGGTGCATTTGAACCTGAACTGGGACATCCTGATCCGCATGTCCGGGCATGGACAATTCGCCTGCTGATGCAGAATGCTCCCGCGGAAGGCCTCTCTCCACTGTTGCTGGAACATTTGATCCGGCTGGCGACGGAAGATCCTTCTCCGATAGTGCGGCTGGAACTTGCTTCCGCCTGCAACGGCCTCCCGCTGGAGAAACGATGGCCCATTCTGGAACGGTTAATCACCCATGCGGACGATGCGCGGGACCATAACATCCCCTTGCTGTTGTGGTATGCCATGGAACCACTTGCCGCCAATCAGCCTCAACGGGCCCTGGCCCTGGGCATTGCCGCTGGAGATACGATTCCACTGTTGCGGGAGTTGATGATTCGCCGTCTCGGCAGCGGCAGTCCCGATCAGTCACTCGCCTTGCTGGTGGGGGGACTGGCACAAGCCAGGACGGATGAAGTCCGCCTGACGTTTCTTAAGGGAATTCGCGGGGCTTTGGCGGGAACGAGAATCGATCATCCCCCCGCGGGATGGGAGAACGTCTATGATTCGCTCGCCACTTCGGGAGCCCGGTCGCGCAGCTTTGACGTCTATCTCTATGCCTTGGGACTGGGAGCCCGTTTCGGGAATGCCGATGCCGCAACCGCGTTGCAACGCATTGTGCTGGATGAAGCAGGACCGCAGGCGGAACGTCGCGTCGCGTTTTCATTCCTCGTGGAGGACCAGAGCCCGCAACTTCCGGAAATCATTCCTCAGTTACTGCAAGGGACATCCTTGCGGGGAGAGGCACTCAAAGCCATCGCCACGCTGAATAAGCCGGAACTCGCCACCGCGATTGTGGATGCTTATCGTTCGTTAAGTCCCAACGAACAGGCGGACGCCCGCAATACGCTGGCCAGCCGCCCTGCCTACGCGCTGGCCATGCTTCATGCTGTCGTGGCGAACCGGATTCCCAAGACTGATCTTTCCGCGGACCTGGTGCGACAGTTGCGCAATCTGAATCATCCGGAAATTAATTTGCTGATCGAGAAGACCTGGGGAAGCGTCCGGGAAAGCACCGTGGACACAAAGGCGGAAATTGCCCGTTTAACCGCCCTGGTAGAAGATCAGCAGCAACCGCCGCCGGATGCGGAACTGGGCCGGGCAGTTTTTGCCCGCACCTGCCAGCAATGCCACACGCTGTTTGGCACGGGAGGCAAAATCGGGCCCGATATCACCGGGGCCAATCGAGGGAACTTGAACTACCTGCTGTCGAATGTCATTGATCCCAGCGCGGTCATGGCGAAAGAATATCGTCCAACCGTCCTGGCCATGTCCGATGGCCGCGTTCTCACGGGAATCCCGAAAGAAGAAGCCGGGTCCGCTATTGTCCTGCAAACAGTGAACGAACTGATTGCCGTTCCCAAAAGCGAAGTTGAGGACCGCAAGGAGAGTGAAAAGTCGATGATGCCCGATGGGCTGTTGAAAAACCTGTCGCCGCGCGAAGTCCGGTCCCTGATGGCCTATCTCCAGAGCCCCGGTCAGGTTCCCATGCTGGCGTTGCCGGAAACCGTGGGACGATTCTTCAATCAGCAGGATCTGTCCGGCTGGCATCTTCAGGGAGACCATCCGGCCAATTCCTGGAGCGTGGACAACAGCGAACTGATTGGACGAATTGCCGATGCGCAGCCGGGCCCGCTCCTGTTCAGCGATCTGGCAATCACAAATTTCGTGCTGACCTTTGAGATGAAAACGGATTCTTCGGAAAGTTGCGTGGCGGTGTTGCTGCGGGTCAATCCGATGGAACTGGAAGGGGATGCGCCGGCTGGAGAACGGCTCACCATTGGCACGCTTCCTCCCGGAAACAATCTGTCTCCCGGCCGCCATGATCTGCTCGCCCCGGGGATGGATATTTCCGCCAGTCAGAAATGGACGACATACCGTGTGGTGGGTGTCGGCAACCGGATCCGCGTTCTTGTGAATGGAACCCAGGTTGCCAATCTCATCACGATGGACTCGCCCACACACGGATCAATCGCCCTGCGGATCCTTTCCGGCGCGGGAGAAGTCCGTTTTCGGAACTTGAAGCTGGAACTGGCTGATCCTCTTCCGCCATATTCTCTGATGGGTTCGTCTCCACTGGCATGGCCGATCTCCCGGGCTGTCTCTCCGGGAGAAAAAATCACGTGGAAGAAGACCGTTCTGGAGACAGTTTTTCGATCCGAAGGATGTACTGTGGCCGACTTCGACAACGATGGCGATCTGGATATCGCCACGGGATCGGTCTGGTATGAGCACCCCGATCATTCCCCGGAACCATGGCGGCAACGTCTGATTTCGAAAGAACCGGCGGAATTCAATCCCAACGGTTACAGCGACACGTTTTTCAACTTCGCGGATGATCTCAATGGTGACGGATGGCAGGATTTGATCGTCGTCGGGATCCCGGGAGGGAAAACGAACTGGTTTGCGAATCCCCTGGGGAGTGAAGCTCCCCTGGATCCCTGGGAACCGTCGCTGGTCATTCCCATGACCACGAACGAGAGCCCCACGTATCTTGATCTGAACGGAGACCGCCACCGGGAACTGCTCAGCGGAATTTCCAACCGGATCATTGCCAGCTCCTCTCCAGCGACATTTCCGCAGGCTCCATGGAAAATGACATCTCTTTCCGAAAGCGGCGCTCCCGGAACCGACATGTATTCTCATGGACTGGGAGCCGGGGATCTGAATCGGGATGGACGCGCCGATGTCCTCACCACGGCTGGCTGGTGGGAACAACCCGCGAAGCCCAGCCGTAATACATGGGTCTTTCACCCAGCAACCCTGGGCCAGCCCTGCGCTCAAATGTACGTGCATGATTTTGATGGCGATGGCGATGCGGATGTCATCTCCTCATCAGCCCACCGGGTTGGCATCTGGTGGCACGAGCAGATCACGTTTCCCAAGGAACCCCATCGGGAACCGGTCTGGAAAGAACATCTGATTGATAATTCACTTTCACAGACTCACGCTGCGGTGCTGGCTGATCTGAATGGCGATGGGCGTCCTGATTTTGTGACCGGGCGCCGATACTGGGCCCATAACGGGCACGACCCTGGAGAAGATCAGCCCGCGATCCTCGTCTGGCTGGAACTGGAAAACACTCCCGCGGGACCGCGTTGGACCAGACATACGATTGACGAAGACAGCGGAGTGGGGACGCAGTTCGAAATCGCGGATGTGAATGGGGACGGGCTGCTGGACATTGTCACCAGTTCCAAGAAAGGGACATTTCTTTTCGAACAGGAACGCAACACGAATCACCCGGGAGCAGCCGACGCTGGCAGTCCGAAGAAGCCCGACCAGTAAAAATCAGCAAGCTCCGTTGGAGCGGGGCTGCATTCGTCGCTCCATTTGAAATCTGCGGGCGGCTGCATTAGTTTGAGCGTTCGTGCCGCGATGCGGATTCCTCTGGAAAGAGAATTCGTCCGGCAACGCCGTTCAATTGAGACCGCACCGTCGAACAAGGAGCCGTGACCATGGGACGCCCCGTAACTTTGTTTACAGGACAATGGGCGGATTTGCCGCTGGAAACCCTGTGCAAAAAAGCGAAGGAATTCGGGTACGACGGGCTGGAACTCGCCTGCTGGGGGGACCATTTCGAAGTCGACAAAGCCTTGTCCGACGATACCTACTGCGCCCGCAAACGCGATCTGCTGGAACGGCACGATCTGAAATTGTTCGCCATTTCCAATCACCTTGTTGGTCAGGCCGTCTGCGACAATATCGATGCGCGGCACCGGTCCATTCTTCCGGAATATGTCTGGAAAGATGGCGATCCCGAGGGCGTCTCCGCGCGGGCAGCCGAAGAAATGAAAAATACGGCCCGGGCCGCCCAAAAACTGGGAGTGGGAGTTGTCAACGGCTTTACCGGCTCGAGCATCTGGCATTTGATTTATGATTTTCCGCCGACTCCCAAATCAATGATTGCCGCTGGATATCAACAGTTCGCGGATCGCTGGAATCCCATCCTGGACGTCTTTCAGGACTGCGGAATCCGGTTCGCCCTGGAAGTGCATCCCACTGAAATCGCATTTGACATCTATTCCACGCATCGTGCTCTGGAAGCCATCGGCCGCCGTGAGGAATTCGGGTTCAATTTCGATCCGAGCCATCTCCTGTGGCAGGGAGTGGATCCGGTCGAGTTCATTCGCGAATTCCCGGACCGGATTTATCATGTGCATATGAAAGATGCGGTCACGACATTGAACGGCCGCTCGGGGATCCTCTCCAGCCACCTTTCTTTTGGCGATCCTCGTCGTGGCTGGGATTTCCGCAGTCTGGGCCGGGGAGGTGTCCGTTTTGAGGAGATCATTCGGGCTCTGAATGCCATTGGCTATCCGGAAGATGCGCCGTTATCGGTCGAATGGGAAGATTCCGGAATGGATCGGGAAATGGGAGCTGCCGAAGCAGCCGATTTTGTGCGAAACATCGACTTCCGCCCCAGCGGCCGCGCCTTCGATGCCGCATTTGGAGACTGAGAACCCCTGACAAAACGGACCGCGTTCCGCTCGTGGACAGGAAATTTTCACTGTCGGAGAGGTTTTGTTCGCGGCACGAAGAAGTTCAGGAAGGCGAAGGTCACAGAAGCGAGAAAGAGGAGAAAGGTCAGGCTCTGTTTTTGCTCCGATCTTCCAGACAAGTCTCTGGAAACAGGCCGTACTGAAAGAATACTCCCGCTTGTCTCGTGACAACAAAACAGCCAGAATTTCCCTGATCCCTCTGCCCCCGACTTCCATGTCTTCCCGTGTTGCCGAACTCGATTCCCCGGCACTCTGTCTGAATGCCGCTGTCTGGCAGCAGCGCATCAGCGCGGTTGCGGAACAGGTGCGGCAGGCTGGAAAAATTTGGCGACCCCGGGCGGACTGGCATCTGATTCCCCAACTTTCCCGCTGGCAGATCTCAGCGGGGGCATCGGGAATTGCTCTGGATTCCGTCGCGCAGGTCGAGTCATTTCTTCAGCAGGGACTGACAGCGATTCATCTCTCCCGTCCCCCCGCCGCAGTCCAGCCTCTGCGTCAATTGTTCTCCTGGTCGAATGTCAATCTATCGGTCTCTTGCGATCACTATGCCCAGGCGGAACAGATCTCGGGGATTGCCTGCACTCTCGATCGTTGCCTGCCGGTCCTGATTGAATTGAATGTCGGACTGAACTGGTCGGGAGTTCGTCCCGGACTGGACGGGCGGGACCTGGCACGGGGAATCTCCCGATTACGGGGCGTTGAAATCCGGGGCCTCGACATCAATCTGGGAACGATCACGGGAACCCCGGCCGAGGAACGGCGAATCTCATCGGCAATGGAATTGCTCGCGGAATTGCAACATCATTTCCAGCGGGATGGCATCGCCTGCGAAACTGTTTCGGTGGCATTGGAAGGAGATATTGATTCCGTGCTTGCAGCGGAGATCGTCACGGAATGCCGGACCGGGAATTTCTTCAACTCGGTGACTTCATCGGGAGAGCGGACAATGAACTCAACCCCGCCCACGGCATTGTCTGTACTGGCATCGGTCTTCAGCCGTCCGAAGCTGGAACGGGGCGTGGTGGATGTCGGCCATTCCCGAATTGGCCATCAGTCAGCCGAAACGCTCAGCGTGCAGCGAACAGCAACCTCCCGTCCGCTTCCGGACGTTATGATTGATCACCTGGGCTGGGACTCGATCACGCTCAACCTGGGACCCGGTTCCCGGGACCTGATCATCGGTGATCAAATTTTTGTTGAGCTCTTCGACGGGGCGCTCGCGCTTCGGCTCTTTCCGGAACTGCATGTTATTCAAGAGGGAATTGTCCGGGATATCTGGCCGACTGTCGCTGGATGAGGGTCATTCATCACATTCACCCGGAAGGCACAATTCACCGGAACAGCAAAGCCATTCCCACCAGGGACAGAATCATCGTGGAGAGAATCAAGAGCGCCAGCATCAGGTTCCCGAAGCCGCGCCACGCGGAGGAGTAACCCTGCACTTCCGCGATGGCCTGGCTCAGTAAAATCATTGATTCCAGCCACAGCAGAAATTCTCCCCCTTCGAATGCGGCGCGCAGGCCCATTAACAGGGGATGGGAGTTCAACCAGGGCGATTCGGACAGAAAAAGTTCCGGACCAAAAATCAGCAACTTGGGGATCCATAACAACGTGGCCACCGCGGTGGGAACCAATCCCCAGGCCAGGGCGGTTCGTAAGGAACTTCTTTCGGCCATTCCTCCCAGCCAACGACCAGTCACTTGCAAAGCGACCGCCCACAGCCAGATTGTCAACATTCCGGCAAATGGCCCCACCAGCAAGGCCCCAATCAGAATTCCCGTCACGCTGACCAGATCTCCCAGCGATTCGGCTGCGGCACGAGAGATCAGATTGCCGATTCCCAGGACACAGATCAGGAGGAACGTTTCCTGGTTCAGGGGAGTCTGTAAAATCTGCTGAATCGTTTTTCGAGGAGTCAGCCAGATGCTGAAGAACGGATTTTCCGACATATGGCGACCCATCAGTGCAAAGATTCCGGATTCAGAAATAGCGACTCCATCGGAGAGGGGCAATCGACAACACGAATTCCACGGAAACTTTTTAAAAAGGAGGCCACTTCCTGTCTGCCAGGCAGAATGGGAAAAAGGAATATCTTCCCCTGTGGCGGACACTTCTCTAAACTGCCCTTAATCCAGATCGGAACAATCGTTGACAAAATGACGGAATCCAGGAAAACAAGATCATCGGAGGAGCGCGCATTATGGCCATGAGCATTGATGAGATTTTGCTCGACGCTGAAGAACGGATGGAAAAGGCAGTCGATGTCTTTCGTAATTCCCTGCAAGGGCTGCGGACCGGGCGGGCCACTCCGGGGCTGGTCGATTCCGTACGCGTGATGTATTACGGATCGCCGACTCCTCTCAAACAGGTCGCCACTGTCAGCTGTCCTGAACCGCAGCAGATCCTGATTCGCCCGTTTGATCAGGGATCCTTGAATGACATCATCAAGGCCATTCAGGCCAGCGACGCCGGCCTGGCTCCCAATTCGGATGGCCGGCTCATTCGGATCAATGTTCCGCCGCTATCCACGGAGCGCCGCCGGGAAATGACAACCCGCATCAGCAAGTTCGCGGAAGAGGCCCGTGTGGCGATTCGAAATGTCCGCCGCGATGCCAACAAGAGCGCCGAACAGACTGAAAAAGAAAAAGCAATCTCGGAAGATGAACTGGAAAGCGTCAAAAACGATGTCCAGGAACTGACCAAGAAATTCGAAGGCAAAGTGAACGAACTGGCCAAGGACAAAGAAAAGGAAATCATGGAGGAATAACGGGCTTTTTGTGCATTTCTCTTTTGGAGTTTCAATTTGGAAGGGAGAAACCGGGTCTCCGCGGGTCATGCATCGCATGACGATTGAAGGTGTGATTACAAAACGACGCCATCAGTCGTCGGATAATGTCTGACTGCCCCATACCAATGTCTGACTGGCACAGAGACTGTGATCTCCCGGCATTCGCTTCTCAAAGCACAATTCAGAGTAGCCGCCAGTCATCGACATTCTGAAACGGATTCGGCAGATCGTCCTCGGTAATCTCATCCGCCCGGGGAAGGAGAATGACGAAGCCTGCTCCTCCGTCCGGTGTGCTGATGACATTCAGTTGTCCCCCATGACTCAGGATAATTCGCCGGGAAATGGGCAGGCCCAGCCCGGTTCCGGTCTCCTTGGTGCTCATAAATGGTTCGAAAATCTCTTCATGAAGATTGTCGGGAATTCCGGTCCCGGCATCAGTGACGCAGATTTTCACAAATGTTCCGGTTCCATTCTGTCCCGGAGCATTGTCGTCAATATGGATCTGGATCCGCCCTCCTTCGGGTTGGGCGTCCAGGCTGTTGAGCAACAGGTTCAACAGCACCTGGCGAATTCGAAGCGGATCAGCCAGCACTTCCACGGGAGCGTCCCAGCGGTCAGAGGTCAGCTCCACATTTTGAACGTTTGCCCGGGCGGCCACCAGTTCCATGGCCTGCCGGATCACATCCGTCACATCAATCCGTTTTCGTTCCAGGGCCTGTGGCTTGGCAAAGTCCAGAAATTCATGGACCAGGCCTTCCATACGGCGGATTTCCTCATCCAGAACTTTCAGTTGAGGCTGGGAAAGGCTTGGACCGTCCGGACGGGAGAGGGCTCGCTGGACCAGCATTTTCATCGGCATCAACGGATTGCGCAATTCATGGGCCAGTCCAGCCGCCAATTGGCCAACCGCAGCGAATTTCTGATTTCGCAGACTTTCCAATTCGCGCTGTTGCAGGCGCTCGATCACCAGGCCGATCTGGTCTTCCACATGTTTGAATCCGGAAGCGAGATCATCAATTCGTCCGGTGCTGGAGATTTTGACCGGTCCAATCACTTCCTGCAGACGGTCAGCCGCTCCGCGAACGGAGACGTCGAGCTTGATCATCGAGCGGCGTACTCCCCGGGCAATCGCCAGACCCGCCACCAGTCCGGCAGCGCCTCCACAGACCCCCAGCAGCAGAAAGGCTTCGAACATTTTGTTGGCCGTCTGGCGATTGGCTTCATTGGTCCGGTCGGCCGCCTGTTCGTTGGATTTCACATAATCGCTTAAGGGATGCTGTACGCGCTCGTTCAGCAGATCGTCCAGCTCAAAGGCTCCCACTTTCTTGGCGTCGTTGTTTTGTTGCTTCCGCAGCCGGTCGAGTTGGTCAAAGAAGGAATTCTTTCCCGCTTCCAGATCCGAACAGATGTCCAGCGAAGTTTTCTTTTCGAGATTTCCTTCGAACTGTTCCGCGGCCTTGGCGAAGCCACTGAGCCGATCGAGCCGGTTGTCCATCACCGGTTCAAGTTTGACAATCAGTTCCAGCTGGTCATTGTCCTGAGTACGAAGGTATTGGCGGAGGAGCTGGCGGACGTCATTGACAACCAGCAACAGATCCTGCGCGGCCAGCGTGTTGTGAAACTCGAGGTTGACGAGTTCAGAGACCGCGGCCTGTTGTCGTTGAACATTCCAGGCTGCCAGGATCCCAAGTCCGAAAAGGAGAATACTGATCGCGATGGTCGGCGCCACAATCCGTCTCATAAAGCGGCGATTCATAACGCAATTCTCATGGATGGTGACGGGGGAAGTTCCGAAAAAAAAGTTCCAGGGGATGGCTAGAAATTAGTCGAATGTCCGCACTCTCAATCGGGAGAAGGAAAAAACCGGAAAAGAAAGCATAACTTCTTTTCCTCCTTCAGGGGTCGGAATCTGACTCTTTCTTCATAGATTCCTAACGGTTACATCCATAATAGATAACAAGCAGCAATGTCATGAAGAAAATGTTACAGAAACATGACGTATTGAAAATAAATAGACAGTTTTTCTGGCACGATGGCTGCAATTGTCGCCAGAGAGTTGTGATGTTGCCGACCATCACGCTTCCGCAGTCTGACATTCGAGCAGGCTGCGGCTTTTCCACCCTCATGCTGATCGGCCAGGAGCATGTAATGCTGCACCCGTTATTGGACCACTTCCCTCTCCTTGCGAATGCCGCGGAGCATGCCGTCAATACAGGGGTGGCCGCCAGCGCCGCCTCTGCCGAGCAAATGTCGCTCCTGCAAGAATTTGCACATAACTTTACTCACAATCTGTTTAAGCCGCTGCTGCTGTTTTTCTATGCTGGCTTTCTGATTCCGATTTTGCGAGTGAAGTTTGAGTTTCCTAAAGTCTTGTACCAGTCGATCACCATTTACCTGCTGCTGGCCATTGGCTGGCACGGAGGTGAAGAGCTGGCGACACTTTCCGCCGGTGACCTGAAACAAGCTCTGGGCTTCATGGTGATCGGTTTCTTCACGAATTTGATCATCGGCTTTGTTGCCTATGGAATTCTCCGGGCGGTGACCGAATTGCGGAGAATTGATGCGGCAACGGTCGCAGGATATTACGGCTCCGATTCCGCGGGAACGTTTGTGACCTGCGTCGGGGTGTTGACGGCATCGCACATCGCCTATGCCGCATACATGCCTGTGATGTTGGCCGTGATGGAAATTCCGGGCTGTCTGGTGGCTCTGATTCTGGTGGCCCGTTTGCGTCGAACGGGAATGGATGCCAATGGCAACATGATGGATGAAGCAGGTTACGACCGGAATGCCATTGCGGTTCGAACAGCCGTCCATGGTGATCACGGCCATGCGGAAGGCCATACCGCCAGCCGTCGTCCGGCACTCGTCGGAGCCGGCGCTGGAAGTGCCAATTTGCCCAATCACATGTCGGGGGACAGCACCCGGGAAGCTCCGGAAAATTTCGAAGACGATATCGCCCTGCAAGAAGGGGGACATGCTCCCGAAGTCAAACCCGGCAGCAAGTCCGCCGGTATGTTCAGCCCCGAGTTGCTGCACGAAGTCTTTTTCAATCCCGGTATTTACCTGTTGTTTGCAGGCATCGTGATCGGTTTCGTCAGCCAGATGCAAGGTCCCAGTGTCACGAAAGACGACAATCTGCTCTTCGTGAATCTGTTTCCCGCGATTTTGTGTCTGTTCCTGCTGGAAATGGGGATGACAGCTTCCCAGAAACTGGCTGACCTGCGTGTTGCCGGATGGAAGTTCGTCACCTATGCAATTTTGTGCCCAAACATTTTTGCCACAATTGGTATGTGCGTTGCTCATGCCTATTCAATGTTTCTGGGCACTCCGTTTGAAATCGGAACCTATGCCCTGTTTGCCGTCCTTTGTGGAGCTTCTTCCTATATCGCCTTGCCCGCCGTTCAGCGGATGGCGATTCCGGAAGCCAGTCCGACACTGCCATTGGCCGCTTCGCTGGGATGCACCTTTTCCTATAACGTGACGGTCGGGATTCCGGTTTACATTCTGATTGCCAAATTGCTGACTCATGCCATGCCCGTGGCACAAAAAGTGGCTGAAGCAGCACAGGCATCAATGTGAAGCGAAAGCACTGGTTGTTCTTCAACGTCTGACGCCACAGGTTGTCATTCATTGCGGAGTCAGATGATGTCTTCAACCACAAGCCATTCGCGAAATGCGTCCGAGTCCATGAGGGCTCCGGAGTTGACCTCCGAGCCCTCATCGGATTCATCACTTCCAGACGAAATGATGAACAACCAGACATCCGTGCCGGTCTATTTGCTGGAAGGGCAGCCCGCCCGGATCTGTTTCATCGTCGCCTTTGTCGCCTTCACGGCCGCAGCGGCCGGATGGGTCATCAAGTCCTTTCTGTCCGGATGGATGGAAGTTGCCGGAATGCTGGCCATCGGGTTGTTTTATCTCGGGCTGGGGCTTCTCGAGGTTGGACGCCGTTCCTCCACATAAAAGACGCTCATCAGCTTGAAATTGGAAGCTGAATCATGACGCACGCAACGCATCTGATGCAGATTGTGAAGCATTTGTCTCCCTGGATGCTCGCCGGTTCCGCAAGCGCCCTGAGTGCCATTGCCGGCTGGGCCTATCTTCGAATTCTGCGGATCCTCCCCTGGATCAATCTGCTGGTCCTGGTGGCCGGCGCCCTGCTGCTGTTGCTGGAACCCATGGTGATTCTGAAATCGGAACATCTGGCCTCCCACCGAATGACGTCAGCACTGATCCCCCTGCTGGTGTCGATGGGGGCATTCCTATTGACGCTCGGAATCGCCGGCCGTTGGACCATTCGCCGGCATATTGCCCGTGAAACACTCCGGCAACGAATCTGGGATCGCGTCTCCGAACAATGAGCGAAATCAAAACGTGATCGCCCTGGTCTCGCCCGGCAGTTTCTTGTCGGTCGCGTCTTCGTCCACTATCGTCGACACTGGACTGTTTCCAGGCCACAAACGACGAGCGACGAATGACTTTGCTTCTCTCCCCCCTCCGCTGCGCGAGTCTTATCGTTCTTCTTTTTGCAGCCCGCGAAGCACAGGCCGGGAATGACTGGTTGTACTGGGCGGGACCGTCCGGAAAAAACATTTCGGACGAAGTGAACCTGCCAGACCGTTGCGATCCCCGGGGAGGAGAAGGCAGCAATCTCATCTGGTCGGTAAAAATCGGGTCCCGTTCCACCCCGACCGCCATGGAGGGACGCCTGTACCTGCTCACCAGCATCCGTCCGAAAGAGGGCCAGAACCCCAGCGAAAAATTGATCTGCCTGGAGGCGGAGACCGGGAAAAGACTCTGGGAAGTTCCACTTCCGACACCCCTACAAATTCCTGTCGACGATCTTGCCGGGACGAGCGTCGCCTGTGATCCGGCTTCCGGATATGTCTATGCCCAGGGAGCGGATGGAGATCTCTATTGTGTGAATGGAAGGACCGGAACGCTGGTCTGGCACCAGTCCTTCACGGAAAGATTCGGCATTGAGAAAGCGAATCCGGGGCCGGTCAGTTCTCCCCTTGTTTTCGAAAACAATGTCATCACAAATGCCATTGGCTCGAAATGGACCGATCCAGCCAAATCCAGCCACCTGTTCCTGGCGCTCGATACGATGAACGGAATGCCGGCCTGGGTCGAAGAAATTTCTCCCGTACAGAAGGAACGTTTGTCCATTCCGGTCATCGGAATTGTTGACGGGGAACAGCAGATGGTCTGCTTGAGTTCCGATGGCGGAATTCACAGCTTTCAACCGCGCACCGGGAAGAACCTGTGGTCCTGCACCCTCTCGTCAACGGGAAGCATGGGAATTCCGCTGATCGCGAAAAACAAAGTTTATTGTGGCTATGCGGAAACAGGTTCAGGATCCGCCCGCCAGGGGAGCGTGGTCTGCCTGGATGCCACTCAGCGAGGGGACCTGGCTTCTTCCCGCATCCTCTGGAAAAAAACGGGCTTCGCGCCGGGGCGGTCGGGACCCCGGCTGATTGATGATCGACTCTATTTTGTCACAAACGACGCCCGCTTGATCTGCCTGGATGCAAACACCGGCGAGGAAATCGGCAAATCGGTTTCCGTCGGAACGAAGATGCATGGGAACATGCTTGTTGCGGACGGAAAAATCTATCTGAACGACGTTCAGGGGCGAGGCTCCATCCTCAAACCAACTGCCGAAGGAGTAGAAGTTCTCCAGACAAGTCAGTTTCCCAGCGGGGAAAAATGTTATGGCTCTCCCATCGCGGTGAAGGGCCGGATCTACATTTCCACAACAGGGGCGTTCTATTGTTTCGGTCAGCTGGACGCTCCGCGAACGCCCCAATCACTCCGGAATGTTCCGCGAGAAACTCATGTTGCCCTGGATGAAAAGCCGGCCTGGTTGCAGGTCGTGCCTGCGGAATCCTGGTTGTCTCCAGGAACACGACAGGTTTTTCATGGACGGCTCTATAATGGCAAAGGCCAATATCTGCGGAATGCCAGACCGGAGGAACTCCAGTATGAACTGACCGGTCCGGGGCAAATCGATGTCGCTGGTGTCTATACGATTTTGCCCGGGGGAACGAAACTTGAAAACGCCCGCTTGACGGTACGCTTCAATGGCATCGAAGGGAGTGCCCGTCTGCGAATTGTCCCGGAAACAGAATAGAGCGAATCAAGCCGGAGACAAGACGACTGTTTCGCCGGCTCCTCCAAAGCGGAGTTGCAAAGGGTGTCTCACGTCGCCCCTGATGAAATACAGGGAATTCAAGGCCGAGCGTGATAGAACAATGACCAAACTGGCCCAAAGCCGAAAGCAAACTTTTTCACCGTCATCAGCATGGCCACGTGGATGTCCATGGGCCCCCGCAGAAACGTTGTCTTTCTGAATCGAACAAGGGCTGAATTTGGAGAGAAGTCTCTGAGTTCTTTATTTTGACCGGATGCAGCCATGTCATTTTTCCAGGAACTGATCAGCCGAAACAAAGCGGCGTTTTCACAAGTGGTTCTGGGAATCGGCCTCGCATTTCTCATGGCGGGATGCCCGCAGGAATCAAGTGAAAAAGAGAAGGGACGGCAAGTCCTTTCCCCGGCCCCTTCTATCCGGCCGACGGTGCGAAACGGAATTCCGCACCGTTTCAATCCGCAACAGGACGAGACTTCGAACGCGATTCCCGGCCTGCGGAATTTTCGGTTTCGTTATCGTCGTGCGCGGGGCTTCGATGTGCAGGATCCGCACACGGTCTACCTGGACCTTCACGACCGCCCCGAACTTCAGTTCACACTCGTGGGGGGAAGCCTGTTCCGAGAACTTTCCCGCCAGGCCCTGTTAATCGCCGCCCGGGAAGAACTGGGACTGAGTACGCGGGATCGTACGCTCCGGGAAGAATTCCCCTGGTCTCAACATCCACAGCACTGGCCATTGAGCATGGTGACAGCGGTCACTCCGAAATTTGAAGCAACGACTTCTGTGATTCGCAATCGTCCGGAGAAACTCGACATTGTCTGGACAAGAACGTTCCCGCTGGATGCGGCGGCCCCTTATGAATCAATGGCACAGCTCGTCGAGCAACTGTCCCGGGACGAGTTTGTCACGCTCCTCAAAGAGGCCGGATACAAAGGCGAACCCAATTCACAGGATCCGAATGCGGAATGTCCGGAAAACGTCGAACAGCTTCTCTCTCAATGGAATGAACTCTCTCAATATGCTGCGCTGCGGGAATTGCATCAACTGCTCCGGACCTCCGGGGAATCGCCGGAACGCCTTGCTGCCATTGCGCGGGGTTATGCACATCTCGGCGTTCTGACAGCCAGTTATTACTCCGCACTCCATAAAGTTTTTCAGGCACGGGCTCTGCTCTATGCGGAACGATTATGGATTCGAGCGCCGGAAACTCCGCTGGCCCACTGGCACCGGGCTTATGTCCGGGCCTTGATCGGGCTGCCGGAATCGGCACTGGGAGAAATTGAGCTGGCACGAAAGGCCAGCGGGACATCGTTTGACGCTCCCTGGTGCGATGTGCTCGACGATTATTGTCGCGGTCGTCGTTCGCAACTGGCCGAACGGCGGACTCATGCGGAAGAAGCCCCGCTGGCGGCCTATCTCTATCTGCTGACAGAACTTTACCGGGACCAGCCGTCGACGCTGTTCCCAGCTCTGGAGAGTTTCATCAATGCCACTCCCGATTGTCTGCGAGGATTGAACCTGTTGACTTCCTATCGGTCATTGGGGACCAAGTCGGCAGCTGCGGTCAAGATCACGCAAATCGTTGAGGTGACTTCCCGGCATTTATCCGAAATCCGGGACGAAAGCAAGAAATCCACAGACATTCCCGAACTGCCAGCGGATGCGTCCCCGGAAGAATTTCGGAAACTGGTTGATCATCTGAAACAGACAGGAACGCCGGAGAATGATCCTCTTGAGCCTTCCCTGGACGCCGTGGGGCAGACGCTCCGGGAAGCAGGTTTTGTCTCCGCATGGTCCTATCTGTTTTACTTGAAGAGTTGGCTGGGAGTCTCGATCACCCAGCAGTCGCAACAACTGGCTCCCTTCTTTCAGGGACATGTCTATGAACCGGGACTGAAAGTGCTCGTTGCCAGCGGAGCACAACGAAAACAACTCCGCACCACCTGGACAAGAACCATCGATTCCGAAGAACTGGAACCGTTCGGAATTGAACTGCTCGCAGCGGTGATCAACACCCATCCTTATTATAACTATACCGCGGGAGCAATCTGGGAACATACCGATTACACCTCTCCGGAACTCCAGGCGAAGTTGAATCACTCGCATTTCGAACCGTTCTGGCCTGATCTCTTACAACATCTGGAACGGGTCAGTCCCCGTGAACCAGCCACGATCGCCCTGCGATTGCGAATTGAACCCGAACGCTGCCAATCGGAGATGAACGGCTGGGAAACAGAATTTCGCGATGATATTCCAATTCAAAAGGCGCTGATCCAGGCTTATCTCAAGCTGGGGGATATCGTCTCCGCGGATCGCTGCTCGCAGCGGTGGATTCAGCTGGCCCCTTCTTTTGAGTCTTATCAGCAACTGGCGGAACTGGCAAAGCTCAAGCGGGATGATGCCGCCTGGATCAAGGCGATGGAGACTTCATGCAAGTATCCTGTCCCCGGTCTTGAACATTCACGAACACTGCAACAACTGGCCAGCCATTATGCGCTGCGCCATCGTGATGCTCAGGCACTTCAGTATGCGGAACGGGCCGCGGACTCCGGCGCGGGAGGCCCCATTCAACAGGCTGCGGCCCTGCATGAACGGCTCGGCAACTGGGAACAGGCGGAACAACACTATGCCCGGGCAGCCCGGCGCTATGACACCATGGCTTTCAACTGGTTCTTCTGGTGCCGGCAGACAGGACAAGGCGATGCGGAAGCTGCTGCGGAAGTCGCCTTGGAATATGTGGTCTCCCGTTCGGGGAATATGACCGAAAACGACAAACTGTTGACGGCACTGTATTATCTTTTCACGAACGATCCCGCTTCCGCGGAAAAGCTGATTCTCGAAGTGACGCGACAACGGTTCTTCGCGGTCTATGGCTGGCATCTTGTTGTCCTGGAAGACGAACTGGGCAAAACGAAAGATCGCGACGAGATGCTGGCCCGCCTGATCAAGCTGGATCAAAGCGACCAACTCGGGGATTATTCCGCCACAACGGGAATCGCCAGACATGTGCGGGACAATCTCCTTGTGGAAGGGGGACAACCGGACTTCGACTTTCTCAATGATCAGATTGCCCGCCTGCCACCGGGCGTCATCACGATCATGCACTATTTTCTGGGGCGTCTGCTGAAAAACCATGCGTATGCCGACCAGGGGAACGCCTGGTTGCAGACAGCAGCCACCTCTCCTTATTCCGACTATTATTTTCAGGCCCTGGCCCGATGGAGCCTGGAATCGGCGGGCGTGGACGTCGGTCCGCCACGTCTGTTCGAATATCAGCCTCCTGTCCATGCAGCAACATCAGCGGAGGCAGTTGTCCTATCCAGTCCAGCACCGCTGGCAGGGGGAACTTTCCTTGGCGGAACGGAAAAAGTCCTGACCTGGGACACCGAAGGGGGAATTCGGTCATGGACTGCGAACTCGAATTCGTCCGAGGAAGACTGGGGCGTCGCTGGTTCCGTTCTGGCGTCCACATCGGATGGCGCTCGCATCTTCGTGCTGAATTCCGACAAGAACCGGGGGCAGGTCTGGAAGAACGGAGCCTCCGAACCAGACAGTGAACTCCCCCCACTGGGATCGACAATCACCACGGCCGCGTTCGTTCCTCTAAACTCCGAACAACTCTTGTGCGGCGCTCGGAAATATGAGCTGGACGAACATCCTTCAGGAAGGTTGATCCTTTGGGATGCTCACAAACAGACACAACTCTGGGACGCAGACCTGGGAGACATCACGCCTTTCGGGATCGCGTTCAGTCCGGATGAAAACGTGGTCTGTGTCCTGGGGCGAAAAGGAAAATCCGCAGGATGGGCAGGAGAGTTTTCCCTGAAAGACGGCCACCTGCTGCGAGAACGGATTGTCCCTCGTCATCCGATGATGGAATTCGCCGGGGCTGCTTCGATTCCGCGGGCCGCCACGCGCAGCGACCGGGGCGAGATCCTTCTCTGGGACCTGAAAACATTGCAGACACAAGAAGCGGTGTGGCCGTCCGGCAAACCTGCTGCGATCGATATGTCACCGGATGGTGAGGCATTGGCTATCGGTCGACTGGATGGCTCTCTCTCGATTTACAATCTGCGGTCTAATACTCTCGAAAGCCATTCCGCCAGTCATCCGCAAGCAATCACCGGACTTCAGTTCAGCGCGGATGGACAGAAACTCCTGAGCACGAGTCGCGATCATACCACTCGAATCTGGAAACGAGGCAACCTTCAGAAAGCCAGCGATCTTTCCCTGATCAAGAATCGGGGACCGGTACTGACATGGACAAATCCATCAGGAACGAAATTCGTTCCCGTCCCCGCTGGTGAGTTTCTGATGGGGGAACGGGATGATTATCAACACACCGGGAACTATCATCCGAGCGATCTGAAACGGGAACGCCCGCAGCACCGCGTCGTTATCAGTCGCCCCTATTATTTATCACAGACCGAAATGACTGTCGCGGAGTTCCGGGAATTCATCGACGCCACCCACTATGTGACTGAAGCGGAAAAAGATGGACGCGGCGGGAAACACAATGTCCCTCCGGTCTCGAAAACCGTACTCGTCCCCGGACTGAGCTGGAAAAACCCCGGCTTCGAACAACAGGACGATCATCCCGTGGTCCAGTTGACTTACAAAGACGTTCAGGAATTCTGCCGGTGGCTCAGCAAGCGGGACTCCGCTGTCTACCGGCTCCCGACGGAAGCAGAATGGGAACGTGCCTGCCGCGGCGGAACGACGTCCAGCTGGTCCTATGGAAATTCTCCGTATGAACGGGGACAAATGTGGGGAAATTATGCGGACTTGTCCCTCCGGTTTCATTTCCACCAGTATGAGACCGCTTTATTCCGAAGCGATGGTTATCCCTTCACCGCGCCTGTCGGACAGTTTCCGCCCAATCCCTATGGTCTCTATGACATGCACGGAAACGTTTTCGAATGGTGCCGGGACTCCTACTCCGAAATCTTCTACGAGTCGTCGCCTGTCGTTGATCCCATCGGAACGTCAGAGAATGGAACGCATCCCCAGCGGGGAGGCGGATTTTTTTATCATTGTGACGATTCGCGCTCGGCACACCGCGATCATGATGATGCCGATGTTGCCTGGAGCGTGGTTGGATTTCGCATCCTGAAGGAAATTCCCTGACCGGGAGAACGAATGTGAACATTCAGGTAATTCAGCACGTGGAATTTGAGGGGCCGGGCGCGATTGGGGACTGGACGATTCGGCACGGACACGAATTCTGTTGCACGCGCCTGTTTGACAGCGAACCGCTGCCTCATCCGGATGAATTTGACTGGCTGATCCTCATGGGCGGTCCCATGAGTATTCATGACGAAAACCAGTTCGACTGGCTGGTGCCGGAGAAGAGATGGATCGAGCAGGTCCTCTCTTCCGGGAAACGAATCCTGGGAATTTGCCTGGGAGCCCAATTGCTCGCGAGCGTGCTGGGGGCCCGCGTTGATCGCAGCAAGCACCGGGAGATCGGCTGGTTCCCCGTGAATGTTGTTCCCGGCGGCTCCTCCTCCTCGCACATAACATCCGTTCTGCCTCAAGAGTTCGAAGCCTTTCACTGGCATGGAGAGACGTTTGATCTTCCGCAAGGAGCGGTTCATCTGGCGCAATCAGCCGGGTGCCCCAATCAGGCGTTTCTGTATGGTTCCCGCGCTGTGGGGATTCAGTTCCATCTGGAAGTAACGCCCGAATCGGTGGCCAGCCTCATGTGGCATTGCCACGAGGACATCGGGAACGGCCCCTTCGAGCAGAACGGCCGGGATCTGGCCGGCCGGCCGGAACAATTTCCATCGCTGCATGGAATTCTCGATTCGTTTCTGGATGCAATGGCTCGGGAATGACGGGAGACAGCGGCCACGCACCAAATCCATTTCCTTGCCCATGCTTCACTCGTTCTTCTCCGCTTTTCTCCCTGTGCGGCATCGCCTAGCATGGACGCCATGGAAAAACAGATGCACAACATGCCCCGCGCCGTAGTGTTATTGAGCGGTGGCCTCGACTCAGCGACCGCGCTGGCTGTTGCCCGCGATGCCGGTTACGACTGTTATGCCCTGTCGTTCGACTACGGACAGCGGCACCGATTTGAACTCTCCGCCGCGGAACGGATCGCGACGAAGCTGGAAATAACGCAGCATGTCATTCTTAAACTGGATCTGACCGTCTGGGGTGGATCCGCTCTCACCAGTTCGCAACCGGTTCCCAAAGACCGGGACGAGGCCAGCCTCTCAGTAGACATTCCGGTCACATATGTTCCGGCACGAAACACGGTTTTTCTTTCTCTGGCACTGGCCTGGGCGGAAGTGCTTGGGGCATTTGATCTGTTTATTGGGGTGAACGCGGTTGACTACAGCGGGTATCCCGATTGCCGTCCGGAATTCATCGAGCAATTCGAACGGTTGGCGAACCTGGCGACAAAAGCCGGGGTCGAGGGAAATCCATTCCGAGTACATACTCCGTTGCTGCGGTTAACCAAAGCGGAAATCATCCGCAAAGGACTCGATCTGGGAGTCGACTACTCCTGCACCCTGAGTTGTTATGATCCTCATTCGGATGGAAGCCCCTGCGGAAGATGCGATGCCTGCCGGTTGCGGCAGAAGGGATTTCAGGAAGCAGGTGTCCACGATCCTGCAAGCCGATCTTAAGTGATGTTGATCACGCGGCGCGTGACAAGATGAACGACGACCGGGAAGAGATCCACAACTGGGAAGAACGGTTCCGTTGATGCGCCGGCCTCTCGATTTCCAGAGAGCCTCATTTTTCAGAGAGAACGAAAAGAAACCCATTATGAGCGAACGCTGGATTGCCGACCGAATGAAAAAGATCGATGCCTCGGGGATCCGAAAGGTTTTCGATCTGGCTGCGAACATGACCCAGCCTGTGAACCTGAGCATCGGCCAGCCGCATTTCGATACTCCCGATCTGATCAAACAGGCCCTGGAACAGGCGGTCCAAAATGGAAAGAACGCCTACAGCCAGACTCAGGGGATCAAACCGCTGCTGGAGCTGATCCAGTCGTCCATTGATGCCGAGTACCATCATCCGGATCGGAAAGTCTTTGTCACCAGCGGCACGAGTGGCGGACTGATGCTGACGCTCTCGACCCTGATCAATCCAGGGGATGAAGTGATTGTATTCGATCCGTATTTTGTCATGTATAAGCATCTGACGACACTGGCGGGGGGAAAGATTCGGGCGATCTCCACGTATCCGGATTTTCGCATTCCGCTCGATCGGGTTCGGGCGGCAATTAATGACAGGACCAAACTGATCCTGTTGAACAGCCCGTGCAATCCGACCGGACACGTGGCCAGCGAAGACGAAGTCCGCGGGCTGGCGGAACTGGCCCGCGAACACGACATCGCCCTGCTCAGCGACGAAATTTATCGTGTTTTCTGCGATCCCGGCATTTTCGTCAGCCCTGCCCGGTTTAACGATCAGACAATCGTGATCGATGGATTCAGCAAATCACACTCAATGACCGGCTGGCGGATCGGCTGGTGCCATGGTCCGGAGCAGATCCTGCAACAGATGATCAAACTGCAACAGTTCACTTTTGTCTGTGCACCGCATCCGGTGCAGTGGGCAGCCTGTACAGCCTGGAACTACGATGTCAGCGATCGGGCTGCGGATTATCGCCGTAAACGGGATCTCCTGCGAAAAGAGCTTGAGAACGATTTCGAGATTTCCGGTGCCGATGGCGCCTTTTACATGTTTCCCCGCGCTCCCTGGGGAACTGGAACGGAATTTGTCAAGCGGGCCATCGAAAACGAGCTGCTGATCATCCCCGGAAATGTATTCAGTGAACAGGACACTCATTTCCGGATTTCCTATGCCGCTCCGGACGAAACGCTGCTGCAAGGAGCGGAAATTCTCCGTCGTCTCGCCCAGGAGAAGCGATAACAGGGTTTCAGCGGTACCTGGGAACCGAGAAGTGCTTGCATTGCTGGTAAATTGCAGCAATTGCGGACCCTTGGTCAACCTTGCCGCCCATGAAGTCTCCCGGGCTTTCGAGAAATGCGGAGTTCAGCCTTCTGAGATGTGTTGCGCCCATTGGCAGCCCGAAAAAAATTGTCAAACTGTGGAGGCGTTCCCTGACCTTGTGGAATGAACGGACGCAGGACGTCGTTTCTCCGGCGCTACTGGTTTGTTCCGGAGGCGGCCAAAGAAATTCACGTTTTCAAAGAATCTTCACACGCTGAGAGAATTCTGACCGTTTGCCGTTGCGCAGTTGCAAAACGGAGAGTCGGCTCGAACAGATGAGCACAGAGTGGTCACACCTTCAGAGACGGGTATCGAGAGCATGTACGGCCGCCTGGGACATTTTGTTTCGCGAAACTGGCTGATTATTTTATCGATCTGGGTGGTTCTTCTTGTCACGTTGCGATTGTCCACTCCTCCGGTGGAGTCCGTAACCGAACCGGGGGAATTCAACTTTCTTCCCGAAAATTCTCCTACTCGGCTGGGGGAAAAGCTTTTTTTGAAGGCCTTTCCCAAAGATTTGCTCGGAAGCAGCATTGTCATTGTTCTGGAACGGAACGACGGCCAGAAACTCAGCGATGACGACTTCAACTTTATCGAAGAGACATTGAAGCCGCGCCTGCAAAGCCTGATGCCGCCGGATACGGAAGACCGGGAAGTTTCGGAAAACACTCCCGAACAAAATGCGGAGAAACAAGAAGCTGAAGAAACCCATGTGGAAGTGTATCCGGAAATCAACCGGGTCCGGACGCCCGGCAGCCGGGAAATCGGCAAATTGCTGATCAGCCATGACGGCCAGGCCGCCCTGGTGATCGTCGATTTGAATCTGGACTTCATGGGTCGCGAAGTCCGACGGCCCGTGGCGGCTGTGGAAAAAGTGCTTGCGGAACTCAAAGAGGAATCAAAAATTCCTGAGCACGTCGGATTTGCGTTCAGCGGCAGCGCGCTGGTGGGCCGTGACATGGGTGTTGCCCAGGAACGCAGTGCCGACGCGGTGAAGCAATGGACGTTGATTCTGATCGTGGCGCTCCTGCTCCTGGTCTACCGCGCTCCGCTTCCCGTGCTGGTGCCGCTTGCCACGCTTTCCGTTTCATTGGACATTGCCATGAGTCTGCTGGCCGCTGCCACGCAAGCGAAATGGATCGGCATGTTCGAAGGGATCCAGGTCTATACGGTGGTGGTGGCCTATGGGGCCGGTGTCGACTTCTCCATGTTTTTAACGTCCCGTTTCCATGAAGAAATCCAGCGGCGGGGAAGCGTGGAGGAAGCGGTCGTCCATACGATGGAAGGTGTCGGACCGGCAGTCACCGCCGCCGCCGGCACGGTGATTTTTGGCATCGGCATGATGGTCTTTGCCACATTCGGCAAGTTTCATCAGGCCGGAATCAGCATCGCTTTCAGCCTGTTCGTCATCTGGTGCGCCGCGATGACATTCACTCCCGCGCTGCTCCGGCTGATGGGACGTTACACCTTCTGGCCCGAAATGCCGCAGCACGGGGTTGATTTTCATACCCAGAAAGTCGGCCCCGTCAGCCAGTTGATCCGGCGAATCACGCTCCATTCCGAATCTCACGCCTTCTGGGAAAAACTGGCTGAAAGAATTACGGCGCATCCCGTCCGGGCCTGGGTGGGAACGGTGCTCTGTATGTTGCCATTCTCGATTGTCGGCTGGTGGTGCTATGACCATGTCAGCTATGGACTGATGGGAGAACTCCGCAATAATGTCCCCAGCGTCATCGGCACGGATTTGATTGCTCAACATTTCTCCCGGGGACTGACGGGACCCACCACGCTGGTCATCGAGCAGCCCGACGTCGACTTTACCGCCAGTTCCGGCCAGCACCTGGTACGAGAATTATCCGATCTGCTTGCGGATCATGCCGAGGATCTGCATATCGATGACATTCGCAGCGTGGTCCGCCCGCTGGGGGAACATCATGAGTTTGAACAAGCTCCGGAACGTTCGGGAGTCTTGAACCGAATCATGCGGCGCAACGCCCAGCGAACCGGGTCGGCGGAATACTATGTCGGCGGGAAAGATGAATCGGGCAGCCATGTCACCCGTATCGATCTCGTGCTCGACGGCGATCCATTTTCACGGCACAGCATCGAAAAAATCAGTCATTTACAGACATTTCTGAATGAGCACGCTCCGGAGAAACTGCGGGAAGGGAAGTTCTATCTGATTGGTTCGACAGCCAGCATCCGGGATTTGCAGGTGATTGCGGGAGGGGATCGAATTCGCATCAACGGACTGGTGACGCTGGCGGTATTTGTCGTTCTGATTCTCCTGATCCGCAGTCTGGCGGACAGTGTCTATCTCATGGCCACAGTGATTTTCAGTTTTCTCTGCACGCTGGGCGTGGCCTACCTGGTGTTTTACTGGCTCGATCCGACAGGTTTTGGGGGTCTGGACTGGACGGTGCCCACCTTCCTGTTCACGATTCTGGTTGCGGTGGGCCAGGACTATAACATTTTCCTGGTAACGCGGGTTCATGAAGAACGGACTCATTTTGGCCCGGTCAGGAGCGTGCAACATGCCATTGTGCAGACCGCTTCCATTATTACCAGTTGCGGTCTGATCATGGCGGGCACATTCAGCGCGCTGATGGTCGGGGGAGAACTGGCCCGGATGAATCAGCTGGGATTTTCCCTGGCATTCGGCGTGCTACTGGACACAATGGTGGTCCGCCCGATCCTGGTTCCGGCTTATCTGGCCTGGCGGGCACGTCATCAGTCCCCGGATGCCCCGCCGGAAACCGGGTTGATCTGACGAAATCCGATTCCTCCGTGGAAGGGCCGGGGCAGACGGGACGTTGTGCTTGTTTCCCCTTCCCGGCGCCGCTACGCTTTTGTACTTGGCTTTTTGGCGGCGGAAAATGTTCGATTCTATGCATGATGAAAACCGGATTGTCATTACAGGCGTGGGGCTGACCGCGCCTAATGGAGACAGCCTGGCGGACTACCGGGCCGCCTTGCTCGCGGGAAAATCCGGGGTCGTTCCCTTCGAAACGCGCTATATCAAGCATCCCGTCCTGGCGGGAGTGTGCCATTTCGACGAATTTCGATATCAGAAGAAAAAAGAACGGCGCCGGGGAACCCGGGGGGGCTCCGTCTCCATCTATTGTGCCAATGAAGCTGTCCTCGATTCCGGTCTGGACTGGGCCAGCGTGCCGAAGGACCGCGTCGGTGTTTACCTCGGGATTACCGAGCATGGAAATGTCGAAACGGAATCAGAAATCTACGAAATTTCCAAGTTCGACTATGACACAAAAGTCTGGTCGCATCATCACAACCCCCGCACGGTCGCCAACAATCCCGCCGGGGAAGTGACGCTGAATATGGGAATTGCCGGCCCGCATTTAACGGTTGGAGCAGCCTGCGCAGCGGGAAATGCCGGATTCATTTACGGCTTACAGATGCTCCGGTTAAAGGAAGTTGACCTGGCCATTGCGGGGGGAATTTCCGAGAGCATTCATACATTCGGCATTTTCGCCAGCTTCGCCAGTCAGGGAGCATTGGCCTGGAATGACGACCCAGCCAAAGCCAGCCGTCCCTTCGATATGCAGCGGAATGGAATTGTTGTTTCCGAAGGAGGAGGAGTCTGTACGCTGGAACGCCTGCCGGATGCCTTGGCCCGGGGCGCGAAAATCTATGGGGAAATTGTGGGCTATGCCATGAATTCCGATGCTTTGGATTTCGTTCTGCCCTCTTCCAAACGGCAGGCGGAATGCATTCAGCTGGCACTTCAGCGGGCCGGTCTGACTCCCGATCAGATCGATATTGTCTCCAGCCATGCCACAGCCACGGAACAGGGGGACATCGAGGAATCCAAGGCGCTGCGATCGGTCTTTGGAGATCGGCCTTCGCTGGCGATCAACAATACGAAAAGTTTCATCGGTCATGCGATGGGGGCAGCAGGCGCACTGGAATTACTGGGCAATATCCCTGCCTTTCAGGACAACATGGCCCACGCTACAATCAATCTCCAGCAACAGGATCCCCGGTGTGAATTGCAGCAGGTGGTGGCCAATCGCCCGCGCCGCATGGAACGGGTCGAATACATCCTCAACAATTCCTTTGGAATGCTGGGGATTAATTCGGTGGTCATTGTGAAGAAGTTTCCGGCAGCCCATGGCGGCATTTATGCCTGATGCCGGCAGACGAGGACTCTTTGAAAACGTTCGGGTCGAAAAGCACTCTTTTCGACAAAGAAAATCATCAACAGTCGTTTTGGTGGATGAGGAACTGACGGTATGACTCGGCCAGAAATTCGGGAAGTGATCATTGGGATTCTGGAACGGATCGCCCCGGACGAAGACCTGTCGAATCTGGATGACGCCGTTCCCTTTCGAGAACAAATGGAACTGGACAGCATGGATTTCCTGGATATCGTCATGGAACTCCGTAAACAGTACCGGGTGCAGATTCCCGAATCCGAATACGAACACCTGGTCACCATGGACAGTACAGTGAATTATCTGGAACCTAAACTGGCCGATGTCCCGAAATAACCAGCAGGCCGATCCCGCGAAGTATGTTGACAATGCCGATTCCATTCATCGGGACAAGGCGTTGGGATTGACGAAAACCAACAATTTTTCCCGCGAAACAGAAACGTCAAATGGTTTCCATTCCGGCGGAAAAGCGGCTGCTCAGACCACGGGCCATTGGTTGTCTTGAAATCGAAATCAAGGTGACTCCATGCAACGCTCTCTTCGAGGCTGTCTCGGTCTTCTGGCCCTTGGTCTTCTGATGCTTCCGGTTCATGCCGATGAAGCCCCCGCGAATGTCGGCGGATTCATCACGGAACTGATGCAACTCAAGGCCTCGAAAGATGGGCTGCAACTGGCACTCTGGCTCCCCAGCGATTTCTTTGCCGAGTCCGTTTATGCCCAGGGAACCCTTACCCGGCCACAGGCAGCCGCCCAGGTTGAGATTCTCAATCCGTATCTCATCGTGGGAGTTGCCAGCAGCAAAACCGATGCGGTTGGACGGTCCACTTATGCCACGGAAGCCACGCTTCGCGATCGAACACGACTGTTGATGCCGGACGGAGAAGAACTCCCTCCGCTCAGCGATATCCCGCCCCGCATTGCCAGCACTCTGGCCTCCTTCAAGACAGCCTTTGCCTCCAGCGGCGGCGCTCAGAACGAGAACACCTATTTTCTTGTCTTCTCCGGCACTGGTCCTGATGGCAAGTTGATCGTCGATACACACAAGAAAAATAAAATGACGGTCGTATTGAAAGAAGACGCCGACGCTGGTTCTCCGGAAGCAAAATTTGTCTGGTTCACCCCCTTTGATGCCATCACCGTGGCGACGCCCTGTAAAAAATGCGGCGAAAAATTGTCCAGTAAATGGAACTTCTGCCCCTATTGCGGCACCCGGCACTGAAGCAACTCTGAATGCTTCATACAAAGAGTGACCCAGACGTCCGGAAGCAAGGTTCGCTGTACGGCTGTTAATGATCGTTTCTGATCCGCATAGCGAACTCTGAATCTTTCATGCAAGACCTTCTCGGCCTGACCGTTTCCTTCTTTCCCTGGAGGGGACAACGCGTTTCCGCGTTCTTTTCTCCGTGCTTGAATCGCATTCTCTGATGCATGGCTCCGCAGTTGCTTTACCCTTCCCGAAGGGAGTTTCATGAGTTCTTCCCGTCTTTGACCGCTCTTTTTGATTTCCCATCAATGAGTTCCCTCAACGGGGTTTTGTCCGAAATCGGGATCCTCGCCGGTTTCTCTTGCGTCGATCTTCCGGAGAAGAGAAGGTGTTGTGCGCCGAATTCTCCCCGGCCCGGACGATTCGATTCCTGATGGCGATGATTTGAGTTCAAGGATTCAAGGACGAACAAATGGCGACCACTGCCAAAAACAACTCCAGCTATGTTGCGGACGATATTGAAGTTCTGGAAGGGCTGGAACACGTTCGAAAACGGCCCTCGATGTATATTGGCGGCGTTGATTCCCGGGGGCTGCATCATCTGATCTGGGAAATTGTCGATAATTCGGTGGACGAGTATCTCGCTGGCCATGCGAACGAGATCACCGTGGTTCTGCATAAAGACGCCTCCTCAGTCACTGTGGAAGACAATGGCCGGGGAATTCCGGTCGATATTCATAAGAAAACCGGTAAATCCGCCCTCGAAGTCATCCTGACCACGTTATATGCCGGGGGGAAATTTTCGGAAAAAAACTACATGCGGAGTGGCGGACTGCATGGAATCGGGTCTTCCGCGGTAAATGCGCTCTCGGAGTCGCTGGTGGCGACGGTCCGCCGCGACGGCTATGAATGGCGACAGCGGTTTAAGCGTGGCCGGGCGACAACAAAAGTCGAACAGGTCCGCCCGTTTCGCGGACACGGAACCTCCATTTTCTTTCGCCCGGATGACGAAATCTTTCGCCGTGTCCAATACAACGCGGAGACCATCCGGCAGCATCTGGAAGACATTTCCTACGTGCATGGCGGATTGAAACTGCTGTTCGTGGACGAAGCCCGCAACGAGAAGTTTGAGTTGCATCACCCGGAGGGAATCGCTGCTTATCTGGACAAAATCATTGCAGAAGACAAACGCAAACCGATTCACGAAGCCACGTTCGCCACGGATAAAGATGAAGGCAAAATCCGGGTCGAAATGGTCCTGCGATGGACGGAATCGACCGATGAGCACATTCGCAGCTACGTCAACGGAATCCGCACGCGGGGGGGCGGGACGCACGAATCCGGGTTTCGTTCAGGGATTGCGAAGGCCGTCAAGAATTTCATGGATGTTCATGACATCAAAACGAAAGGGCTCTCCATTACGCCGGATGATATCCGGGAAGGACTCGTCGGGATTATTTCTGTTTTTCATAACGATCCCATGTTTCAGGGGCAGACCAAAGATCGCTTGAATAATCCGGAAATGACGTCCATGGTCGACAGCATGACCCGGGCGGCGCTGGAAAGCTGGCTAAACTCCAACCGTACCACGGCGGATGCCATTATCGGCCGGATTATTCTGGCGGCACGAGCCCGGGAAGCAAGCCGGGAAGCGGTCAAGGAGGTCCGCCGAAAAGGGGCAGGCACCAAACGAAGCAACCTCCCGGGAAAACTGCTCGACTGCCGTTCCACCAATCCGGAAGAATGCGAACTGTTTATTGTGGAAGGGCAATCCGCCGGTGGAACCGCTGCCAGCGGGCGCGATTCACGGACACAGGCGGTCTTGCCGTTGAAGGGAAAAATTCTCAACACGGAAGCCCTGACCCTGGGGAAGATTCTCCAGAATCAGGAAGTGAAAGACCTGGTGGAATCACTGGGAACGGGAATCGGCACCCATTTCGATCCCCATAAACTCCGCTATCATCGGATTATTCTGCTGATGGATGCCGACAGCGACGGTTATCACATCAGCACGCTGCTCCTGACGTTTTTCTTTCGGCACATGCACGACCTGATCCAGCAGGGGCGCCTCTTTTTAGCCCAACCGCCGCTCTATAAGATTGAAGTGGGGAAAGAGCGTTATTACGCTCGAGATGATGCCGCCAAGGAAGAAATTCTGGCCTCGCTTCCCGCGAACCGAAATTTCGATGTGCAACGGTTCAAAGGGCTGGGGGAAATGAACGCCTCACAACTCAAGGAAACGACGCTGGACCCGGCGACCCGCACGCTGCTACGAGTGGAAATTGACAGCTTTGTAAATGCGGACGCCACATTCGCGCAGCTTTTGGGCAAAGATCCTGCTGAGCGATACCGCATTATTATGGACGAAGCCGCGGAAGTGGACGATCTTGATTTGTAGAGAGCGGAATACCGGTCTTTAAGGAGTGCTCAGACGTCCACTCCCGTTTCGCACAAGCAGACGGAGACGTTTGATTGCCGCATATTCTGTACGGAATCTTACGGGACCTTACCGGCAGGATCGTGGCCATCCACAGCCGAATGGAGAACTGGCCGATTCTGCCACAACCGGCTCCCGTCAAAAGTGAATCCAGTCGATGAACGCTCTAACAGGAAATTCCATTCTCGGCAGGCGTCCGGTTTTCCGGAGAGCTTCCCGCGGATACAGTGTTCATTGAACAATTCAGGCCGCCCCGAGCGGCGTCACAGGTTGATTATGAATTCCAGTGGGAATGAATCGGAATCGGTGTTAAAGGATCGTTCCTTCTGGGGGATGACCATCACGCAGTTTCTGGCTGTTTTCAATGATAATTTCTACAAACAGACCGTGATGCTGCAATGCGTCGTCATGGAAAAATCGAACCCGGGAACCTGGAAGAGCCAGGCCTTGGCGACGATTGTCTTTTCCCTGCCGTTTATTCTGTTTTCCGGATATTGCGGCTTTCTGGCTGATCGGTACAGCAAACGGACCATCATTGTTCTCTCCAAGCTGGCGGAAGTGGTGATCATGCTTCTGGCGATGGTCGCTTTTCACACCAATCACTGGGGACTGATGTTTATTGTGCTGTTCCTGCTGGGAATTCACAGCACGCTGTACGCTCCCGCCAAGTACGGGCTTCTGCCGGAATTGTTTTCTGAAAATCAGCTTCCGAAAGTGAACGGGTTATTTCAGTTGAGCATGTTTGTGGCGATAATCCTGGGGATTGCCGCGGCAGGAATTGCCGCGGAGCGAATCCATACGCCGTGGATTGTCACGCTGATCTGCATGTGTATTGCTGGTGTGGGTTTTCTGACATCGCTGCTGATCCATCCGACACTGGCCGCCCATCCGGGACTGAAGTTCGACAAGTCCGACCTGATTCTGAACCAGGAGACGCGGAAAGTCATTTTTGCCGACAAACGTTTGCTGGCGGCCCTGTTGGCCACTTCGGCATTCTGGGCGACCGGCGGCATGGTTTATCCGCAGGCCATCAACGAAGTGGGGATTACACAACTGCATCTGAATGAGGAAGTCACCAGTTATATGGCTGCCGGGACCGGGGTGGGAATCGCCTTGGGATGCATTGTCGGCATGATTTTTTCCCATGGCATGTTCAACGCGCGGCTGGTGAAATTCGGCAGTTGGGGCATGTTTCTGGGACTGCTGGCCCTGGCATTGCCCGGTGAGTTGAAAGGGACCTTTTTGGGCGTGGGCGGGACAGCGTCCATGCTGGTCTGGTTGGGTATCTGCGCGGGAATTTACAACGTTCCCTTGCAAGTGCTCATTCAGGCGCGTGCTCCGGAAGAGCACAAGGGCCGCGTGATTGGAGCAATGAGCCTGGCCAACTGGGTCGGAATTTATTTTTCCGGGATTCTGCTGCTGCTGATCAAGCCATGGCTGGTCAGTCTGCACTGGCCGATGAATCTCCTGTTTGGAGCGGCTGCCCTGTTCTTCCTGCCCATCATTTTCTTTTATCGTCCCCGTTCCGAGAATCTGAAACCCTATATTCCACATGGGGAGCATTCTGACGCCGCGCCGATGGAAATGGCAAAAACTTCGTGAATTGATCACGATTTTCATTTTCAGCGGATGCTTCGCCTGCAAATGATAAACATCAGGTGCGTCATGGCCGAATTGGCAGGTTGAAGAGTTCGTCACCAGCCGCCCGCTGCACTGATAGCCATTTCCGCAATTTTCGGGTCAATCGGGCAGCACTTGGCCGGGACTCACCTTGACACATGGCTCGGACGCGAGAGAATTCAAAAACAGCGGCAATTGATCAGGATTTTGAATGGGCCTGATTCCCTTTTTTCGAGAATGGGCTCCGCATCTGATCTCAAATCCGAAGTTTTCTGCTGCATTTCATTTCGGCGTAACAGTTCATGATTGCTCAGCTGATTCCTGTTGATGGCAGCCCCCCCATTCAGATCACGCGTGATGTCACACTGGTCGGAAGGAAAAAAGGGTTGTGCGACGTTTTGTTGACCCACATCAGCATTTCCAAGTTGCATTGTGCCATCGCGAAAACCGATGGGTTACTCTTTATTCGCGATCTGGGAAGCACAAATGGGACCAAGGTGAATGGCCAGCGGGTCATCAGGGGGGCCTTGTTGCCCGGTGATGAATTGTGCTTTGCGGCTGTGAAATTCCGAGTGCATCTCGGTCCCAGCCCGTATCCCGCCATCCCTCTGCAACATGCCCGGACGGAAGAATTGGACAGCTTGCCTTCCATCGGCAATCATCTGGATGGTCCGGACTTTAAATTTCAGCCGCATGGAAAAGAATTTGGCGCCGTGGGTTCATCGTCCAGCGTGGAATTCTGAATTTTTGCCGAATGCTTGAGCCCTCTCCTCCGGCAAGATCCGGAGTGCGACTTCTCTTCGACCGGCTTTGGTCCTCATCGCGGACCTTACAGTTGCTTGCGAGAATCTGGTAGGGAGAAACAGATTCTTATGCGGCGAATTGGTCGCTGAATGCGACGGCGGAAGACGTTTTTTCCATCAAGACCGCATCCAGGATCCGATGCGGCGACGTCGTGAGCCAGGACCATGCGGGATGATCCGTGGTCGGGGCTGGAAGTTCCAGGGCCGCGTCATAATCCCATGTGAGGGACATCTTCGCCATGCCGGCCAGTTCCAGGTGCCAGGCATTTGTCGACTGCTCCCACTGATCTTTCAGCGGGACCGTGACCACCGGTTTTTGCAGCAAAAAAGCTTCCAGCGGAGTCGTCAGTCCGCTCGTGACAATCGCGGCCCGACAACTCGCCAGATCGGCCAGCATCTGATAGCGGTCGCTGGGCTGCATCAGTACGTCTCCGTGCAATCCTCGCGTAATTTCACCCGGAAATCCATATGCCCGCACGGGGATGCCACGGCGTTTGGACCAGGCCAGCAATCGTTCGATTTCCGTTTTGCCGGCATGATGGTAATTATAGATGAACAGATGCTTCCCCTGAACAATCGGATAGCGAAACAGATCTTCACGAATGACGGGGGGAAGGCAGCGATGGGAATCCGGAGAATAATGAAATCCATGGAATCGGGTCGCTCCCATGGTGAAGCAGCGGATCATCGTCGCGGTCATCCGTTGTTGAACCGATTGACAGGGGGGCAACGGAATACCGGGATCGAGCAGGGCAACCTGCCGGCACATGGAAACAACTTCGCATCCCGGAGAAAGAAACGGGGAACCGGTCATCGGCTCAAAGTCGGAAATAATGAGTTGCGGCTCGAACTCCTGCACCATGCGTTTGAGATCCCAGAGGGAACCCAACGTGGCGGGAAATTTGCAGCCCCAGTTGCGGATCGTCTGCCAGGGATTGGTTTTTCCGTCCTGGAGAACATACGGCAATCCGGGTAAATGGCGGTGCCATCGGAACTGGTAGATGCTGGGAGGCTGCGGGCCGGAACTGATGACCCGCACGTCATGGCCGCGGGATTCCAGCAGCGGCACGAGAGTGGCTGCCTTGGAAAGATGTCCCTGCCCTTGCGAGTTGCATCCGTAAATGATTCGCACGATCCATGCCCTGCCGACTGCATTTGGGGAAAATCCGCGTTATCTGCGGTGGCTTTGAATTTTTCCTCCATGAAGAGCGAGGAGAAGCATGAGCAGTCCACACGTTCTCCGTGAGGAAAATGTCGTCCATAAAACAGCCCTGAGAGAGTGGATAATCTGGCTAAAAAGGAGGAAATCTACACATTACCCAAGACTCCTCCTTTAACCAATTTCACCTGTCTCCCTGAGAACTGTCGTTGAATTCAGTAAAACCGTCATATTTTTCACAAGTTCCGCTATCTCCGCATTCGATAAAGAACTTTGAATAGAGCATCGGTCTCACGCAGACGGACTTTGCGTACGTTGCCTGTTCACGTCATCGCAGCACGTGGAGACGATCGGATGACAACCTGGAAGAGTCAGGTCAAAAAGTGGAGCCTGTTCGCATTTCTGCTCATGGCATCGATGCCCAGCAGTGGATGCTATGGGACCTACCTTTATCTATTGAAAGACGCCGTGATTGGAGGATGGTACTTCGGGTCCACCATTCCCATTCCGGTCACCCCCTTCTTCAGCCAGCAGATTGAAGACACCTACTGGGAAGAAGAACGTTACAAGCGGGTCCCGATTCTCGATCCCATCGAAGGCGAGAATGCTCCGTTGTTCTGTCTGGATCCGCCGCAACCGGACGAAGTTGTCCGCGCATTGCCGGACGATGTTTCGGGCGGCGTTCCCTTTCTCGCGGAAACCTTTCGGAATAATGTCCGCATGGTGGTCGAGAAGATTGTGGACCGCGTCGACGAGCCCCGTTTTTATCCACAGGTTGGCCCGGCCCGGTTGCATCACTGTCACTATAAATGCACTGTCTATTTCGAGAAGACCATTCGGTCGAGCTGGCCAGTTCCATTCACGCATGTGGATCAGGTCCAGGAAGTGGTCTACATCGACCATGACCACCTGATTCGAGTGGCCGGTCCTGATGAAGCCTTGTAAGTCCCAGCCTTGCCGGTTCGTTCAGGCTGCCCGTGAAGTCATGCATGTCGCACAAAATCCTTGCCCGCTGAGAGAATTTTGACCGTTTGCAGTACCGTGAAACTTCTGTTGATGGCTGGATGTCCGGTTCAGCTGCGAGATTCGGACAGCCGTCCTTCATCAGATCAACGAAAAGCCCTGCTCAGTCTCAGCAGGGCTTTTTTATGCCGGTCCATGCGGAGCGATGTCTTCAGGTCTCGTTTAATGGGAAAGATCCCGACGAAGAATTCGAACGGCCCGGCAATACTGATCAGTGACAATGAGCAGCGTATTTTGCTCAAGAGAGAGTCCGCACACATGTTCTCCGGCTCCCAGGGGAAGAAGATCCCGCTGCACGATCCGTCCCGTTTGCGTCTCCAGCGTTCGTAATTCGCCATTTGTTGAGTACAACAGTGTTCCTCCCTGAAGGAGACAGCATCCGGGTGCGGACGATTTCTCCTCGCTCCGGATGCTCCAGCGCAGAGACGGAACAACGAGATCGATCGCGGAGAGATGGTGTCCCACACCAATCAACAGATTCCCGTCGATCCCCAGAAGTTGATTGATCGGCGCCGCCAGATCGCTGGTCCAGCGAAGTTGACCGGTGGTTGCGTTCAACAGCGACACCTGGCCGGCGCTCAGGACACAAAGAAGATCTCCATGGAGGAAGAGCGTCTTTCCCCGAGGCAATCCGTTTTGCGGGGAAGGAATTTTCGAGGACGCGGGTGAACGGGCCAGTTCCGTTTGCCAGATGATTCTGCCCGTCTGACGATCCGCGGCCAGGACCCTATGACCGCCGGCATTCCAATATGCCCTAGCATCTGTAACCGCGATGCCGTCGGGAATGGATTCCACGTCGAGAGGACAGGGGACATTCCGGGAACGCCATTGGACCTTTCCATCCATGGTGCAGGCGACCAGCGTTCGCGACCGGGGGGAATGTTGATGTACAGCGATCAGAATTCCATCCTTGTCAGCAATCGGGGCACAGGCGACTTCTCCCTCCGCTGCCAGATCTCCCAGCAGATGTTCGATTCGTAAGCCCCAGAGAAGCCGGCCTTCAGCGGACGTGTCCAACGCCACCAGCAAATCATCCACCTGACCGATCCAGAGGGAGTCTCTTAGAAGAGGATCAAAACGCAGTTGCCGTTGCAGTCTGCTGATTCGTTGCGACCCTCCGGAGGAGTCCCACAGGAATCCGGCATCGTCTTTGCTAGTAGAGGCCCAGGCGGGCTGCCCGTTTTCCAGATGGAACGCTCGAACTCCCCGGGCATCCTGCAAGAAAAGAAAAGATTTCCGAAACAGGGCTGCGGCGTGATCGCTGTTCTCTCCCCCATTCCCGGAGAAGGCTTCTTCACTCACGGGAATGGACCAGAGCGTCCGTACCAGATCAATGTGAAGCGGCGTAGCGGTTATTGTCGACCCGGTCTGTCTGGGTTCTTCGCTTCGCAACCTGTTCGGCCGCCCGGGATGTCCCAGTCCCATTCCGATCAGAATCACGCCCCAGAAAGCGTTCTTGCGGAAAGAACAGGCATGGAAACGGGACAGGAACAGGATCCGGCTCCTTTCAAAATCCGCTCAAAACGATCCATCACGATTTTTCACGAAGGGCGTGGCCAATCCAGAAGACGATCATGCCAGCGACCGTCAGACCGGGCATCCACAACAACTGAAATCCAAAATTCAGTTGCCACAGGATAATCAAGGGGAGAAAGACCAGGGCGGCAAACTGCATGAGAAAGCCAAGGGTGTTTCGGATGGAACCGCCGGGCATAAAAACTTCCTGCCAGAAGGAAAACGGGGATGGATTTCAGCCGGCAGCAACAGGGAAGGCACAAATTGCCCCTGCAATTCGTGCCGGCTCTCGTTACGATAACAGGATCGCGGACGAGATTTCAGCCCCTGGAGCCTGACTGAGAACGACGGACTTTCAGAAGGCCGGAACAACATTTCAAGTTCGCCTGGCGCGGCCGGCTTATTTCAGTCCGACAACCCGGATGATTGATCCAGCACGGGATTTTTGTCTGCTGGTCAAAATTTTGACCGGTTGCCACCGGGATGTGGTGCGGGCCCGTGTCAAAAGAACAGTGGGCGAAGAGTACAAAACGCCGGGAGTCGTTTTCCGGAAATCGCCCTCTCATTTTTACTTGAGGTTCCAGTCAGACCCGTTTCATGGCACGTGTTGTTTTAGCAATGAGTGGAGGAGTGGACAGCTCCGCCAGTGCATGGCTGCTGAAAGAGCAGGGCCATGACGTGATTGGTCTGTTCATGCGTTCGGGGGTTACGGAACCGGCAAGTTGTTCCATTGCTCCGGGATTATTGCCCGTTCTCAATGCCAAATCGCATAAGCAAGGATGTTGCAGTGCTTCCGATGCCGCTGATGCCCGCCGGGTGGCGGATGCGCTGGATATCAGTTTTCATGCCCTGAATTTCAGCGAAGCCTTCGGTCAGATCAAAGATTATTTTGCGGATGAATATCTCGCGGGCCGCACTCCGAATCCCTGCGTGATGTGCAACGTCTGGCTCAAATTCGGCAAGCTCTGGGATTTTGCCGAACAGGTTGGAGCGGAATTCATCGCCACCGGCCACTATGCGCAACTCGCGGAAGTGCCCGGGGAAACCAGCCCTGGACTGTTTCGCGGGCTGGACACGGGGAAAGATCAGTCCTATGTCCTGTTTGGAATTCGCCGTGACCTGCTCGATAAAATCATTTTTCCGATTGGAAGCTATCAGAAAACTGAATTGCGGGAACTGGCGCGGCAGGCGGGAATCCGGACCGCCAACAAGCCGGATAGCCAGGAAATCTGTTTTATCCCGGATAACGACTATGGACGATTTTTGAGAGACTATCGGGGAGAACAGGAAACTGCGGGCGAACTGGTCGATACCGCCGGCAATGTGCTGGGGCGGCATTCCGGATACCAGCACTTCACCATCGGCCAGCGGCGGGGCCTTGGGGTCACGTTCGGTGAGCCGCGATTCGTGGTGAAGATTGAATCCGATACCCGCCGGGTCGTTCTCGGCAGCCGAAACGAACTGGGCCGGCACACGCTGGAAGCAAACCGGGTGAACTGGCTGGCTGAAAACCCGACATTTCCCTTCCGTGCGACGGCCCAGATTCGTTATCAACATCAACCGGCAGCCTGTGTCGTGGAATGGGTGGACGAAAATCGAATCCGCGTCACCTTTGATGATCCACAATTCGCGGTGGCCCCGGGACAAGCGGTCGCGATTTATCAGGAAAGCCGTCTGCTGGGAGGAGGCTGGATCCTCTGAACGATGTGTGCCGGGCCGCCTTTATCCCTGTCAGGGCTCTATGGCCCACCAAATTTGACGACGCGGTTTTGCCGCCGGTAGTCCAGCGGCGTCATCCCTTTTTTCTTATGGAAAACCGTGCTGAGTTGTTTCGGTTCATTGAAACCGCACCGCTGCGAAATTTCACTGATCGGCAGATCGGAGTGCGAGAGGAGTTCGCAAGCCCGTTCCATGCGAATCCGGGTAATTTCTTCCTTCATGGACCGGCCGACAAACTGTTTGAATCGACGCTGAATGGTGCTTTCGGAAAGTGTGCTTTGTTTGAGCAATGCATCGACCCGCAGGCCATCGCAGGCATTGGCTCGTAATTCACGGATTAACCGGCCCAGTTCCGGATCCTGAAAGACGAGAATGTTTGTCGATTCCCGTTCGACGACGCACAGTGGCTCAAGGTCGATCCGATTCTTCCGGGGACGTTTTCCCGCCATCTGCCGACTGAGTTCCGCAGCAGCCCGGTAGCCCACTCGTTCCACGCCGCAATGCACGCTGGTGAGCGGAGGATTCGCCAGATTGCAAAGCAGCTCATCATTATCGATGCCGATGACTCCCAGGTCGTCGGGAACCCGTAATTCCGCGCGGCGGGCAGCATCCAGCACATCCAGCGCGCGATCATCCGTATTGGCCAGCAGGCCGGTCGGTTGCGGCAGTGTTTTGAGCCAGGCGGCGATCTGTTCCTGGTCCTGTTCCCACTGGGCTTCCTGCAAATGGCTGGTGTCGTGTTGAAACACGGAAATCGTGCCTCCCGCCTCGGTGGCGGCCCGCACCATGGCATCCTCACGAAAATCCGACCAGCGATTGAGTCCGCGGGGAAGTCCACAAAAGGCGAAATGGCGATATCCTTGCTGCCATAAATGAGTGAAGGCGAGATCGACCATTGTCTGGTTATTGATCCCCACTCCCTGGAACATGTCTCCGAATCCGCCGATCCGGACATCGATGACGGGAACATTTGCCGCCGTCACCGCCTGCTGCATCTCCGTGGTGGCAATTCGGGCAATGATTCCGTCACCATCCCAGCTCGACAACCAGGACGGAGGGGCATCGAACAGCCCACGCGGTTCAAAATAAATCGACCAGGGGCCATGTTCGCGTTCATATTGCATGACGCCACGTAACAGACCGCGTCCATATTCGCGGGAAGTTTCGATCAGCAGGGCAACGCGCGGTTGTTGACTCGCCATAAAGAAACCCCTCTGCGAGAGAAATATCTGGAAAAAATCCGGAAAATGGATTAACAGGCATTGCCAACTCTGTCCTGTCAGATTCTGGGGCGGTTGCAGAACCCAGGGGCCTGTTTCCAACGAAATTCACAATCTGTCATTTCAGAGTTGAGGGTCACCAGTTGACCGATACGTACTGAAAAGAAGAAGTTTATTACGGATTAGGAGAATTGCAATGATTGCAGAGATGTCTTGCATGAATGGAAATTCAAAAATTGATCCTCGCAATGATCAATGATCGCGAGTGAAATCCGTAGGGCAGGTCGGTGTGCAGACAGAATGGACTGTCGATGGCCCACATTGCAGCCCCTGTATTTTTTACAATGTCCCCGTTTTTGAGGGACTGGCAAATTCATCTTTTCGAAAACCTCAAAACGGAGTAAGAATCCTTCCCGTCGCCCCTGTCCGAAAGTGCAGGCCCCCAATCGGCAGTCATCCATGCGGGCCACCGGTTGAACCGGAGCAGATTTTCATCGGGGTCAATTCATCCCGTTCGCGGAGTTTTCCCGCTGGAGAGTGGCGATCGTTCCTAAGGAGAGGTCTCATTTCCGCAGCTCGCAGAAGACCCGTGTCTTCGGTACCTCATTCGTCGTCTGTTCATTCCGCATTGCTTTCCAGCAATGACTCGGGGTTGCAGACGACGTGGATGGCGCAACCGCTGCTGTTAAAAATCGTCGATTTTGGGCTGGCGGCCATTCTTGTTCTGGCCCCGTTCTGCATGGGGGGCCGGCAGGCCCTGGGACAGCTGCTGTTGTGCGTGCTTGCCACGGGGACAGCGGTTTTCTGGTCGCTGCATCAATGGATGCGGGGAGAAGGCCGATGGAAATTCACCGGCGTGGAACCGGTCATGATTCTGGGGGTGGGGCTGATTGCCTTGCAATGCTGCCCGCTGACCCCCGGTCTGATGGATGCGATTTCCCCCCGGGTCCATGCACTGTTGTCGAACTGGAATGGAAACACGGAACTGCTCCAGGGAACATGGAACCGAATCAGCTTCACTCCCAATGACACGCAAAGCGATCTGGTTGTGATTGTCGGATGTCTGTTGTTCTTTTTCGTCGCATCTCAACGTATTTCGACGATGGACGATCTGTATCGGTTTCTGGGGATCGTGGCCAGCGGCGGTGCCGCCATGGCCTTGTTTGGACTGATTCAGTTGCAGTGGAGTAACGGGAAGTTCTTCTGGATTTATGAACATCCAATGACGACGACGAATTTCGTCGCGAAAGGGGCGTTCACGAATGCCAATCACTTTGCGAACTACCTGGCGATGTCCCTTCCCGCACAATTGCTGCTGTTGATTCTGCGTGCGCGGAAATCTCAGCAACTCGGGATGACTCATTCTGATTTCAGAAATTTATCTTTGTGGAACACAATTCGGACCGGCATTCGGAATGCTGACCCCGTATCCTGCTTCTGGTGCGGACAGTTGCTGATCACCAGCCTGGGAATTCTCTGTTCGCATTCCCGAGTGGGGATCCTGTCGGCCACGATTGGGGTGCTGCTGACCATGTCCATTTTGTGGTCTCACTCAATTTTATCGTTACGCCGGGTTGCGATGGGATGCGGACTGCTGCTGATCTGCCTGCTGCTGTTGCCGCTGCTGCATCGTCCGGGAGACTGGGGAGAAGAATTGCGGGGAAGTCCGAACGGGATTCGAACTGTCTCCCGCCGTTCGGGCCGGACTTCGATCTGGAAGGCGAACGTTCGGGGGATTCGGGAATTTCCGCTGGTGGGAACCGGTCTGGGAAGTCATCACGAAGTCTACTGGTTGTGGTTCAAATCTCCTCAGGAAGGAGTGGAATACAGCCATGCTGAAAACGGCTATCTGCAAATTGCCCTGGAAACGGGGATGATCGGGCTGGGACTGGTTGTGTTGTTATGGATGACCTCCCTGTTCTGGTGTGCCCAGGGATTGTGGAACGCCGGTTCGGTGCGTGCCAGGGGGGTGATGGCGGCTGTCATTTCCGGTCTGGCCATGAGCCTGCTGCAATCGGTGACCGATTTTGTATGGTACGTTCCCGCCTGCGTGAACGTGGTGCTGTTCTATGCAATCTGCGCCTGGCGAATCAGCCTGATGCGATTCTTCGAACCGGCGCTGCCATCGCAGAAGTGCCGCACGTCAACGTTCAATCTGACGCGTCTTTCCTGGATCTGCATGATTCCTCTTTTCAGCGGGCTGGGATACTGGATGGTCCGGGAGAAGTTGCCGGAACTGGCAGCGGAACCGATCTGGGATGAATATCTTCGGGTCACACTTTCGTTGCCCGCGCTTGGAGAAATTCCCAGTGCGGGAATTTCCGACGAGGCGCAACACAAACGGATCGAACTGGCGCTGGCTGCCGCCCGGGCAAATCCCCGTGCCCAGCGGATGCAACTCCACGCTGGCCTGGCCTGTTTGAATCAATTCGCGATGAACCAGGCCCGGCAACAGCATCACATGCCGCTCTCCCAGATTCGAGATGCCGCGCGCTCCTTGTTTACATCAACGGATGAAATGGACCAGTGGTTGAACCGTCCCGGAGTTCTGGGACAGGAACGAACGCTGCTGGAAGAAGCCATGCAGCACTTCCGCGCCTCGCTGAAAGTCTGTCCGCTTCAACCGCGTCCCTATCTGGAACTGGCGGAACTGATCTGGCTGGAAGGAGCGGACGGACATGCCGAACGCGATCTGGTGCAACAGGCCGTGACTGCCCGTCCGGGAGATGCCCGGGCTCAATTCGCGATGGGGCGGCTATTGTGGCTGAACGGAGAACACAAAGCCGCTGCCGAACACTGGCAGTATGCCTTTCGCCAGGACGCCGGTTATCGCGGCCATCTGATCATGTCGCTGGCATCCTATGTTCCTGCCCGGTTTTTTCTCGACTACTTTGAACCGGATCATGCTTCGCTGAAACAACTCCGCGAAGCCTATCGGACGTCCGACGACCTCATTGGATACCAGCTGATCCTCGAATCCCTGGCGCGGTCCAGTATGCAGCGGGCGCGGTCCTTGAAAGCGGCCGCGGCGGAAGCAGAATGGATGATGGCCCATGAATGCTTTGCCGAACTGGGGGATCTTCAGCAGGCCCGGAATTGCGGACGCGAAGCCATTGCCGCGAATCCGGAATCGTATTCCGCCCATCACCAGTTTGGGATCTGGCTCTATCACAACGGATATTTCGCGGAGTCGGTGGATATGCTGACATGGTGTTTGAGCCAGCGTCCGCAAGAGTCCTGGCTGGCTTCCATAAAAGATGCCGCTCGCGACAAGTTGAAACAGAACTTCACACCAACAAAAGTGGTCGAACAACCGGGCCATCGCGTTGTGCGTTGAAAGGCCATTGGAAATGAATCGTGGGGGAAGTTGGTCGAGGAGCGGGACCCCTATCTGCTGCCGGTTGTTTTTGCCAGTTCTTCGAGAAGATTCTGCACAACTGGTTGCGGGCAGGACCAGACGAGAAAGAACAATGCTTCGCGACATGCGATTTCCGCTGGGTGTCCTTGCAGATATCCCGCCCCCTTGCAGATCGCCATGGCGACCTGGGTGATTCGCAGAACGAGCGAATTTGCCCGCTGCCGGATTTCCGCTGCGGAGACTGGCACGCTGACCAGCGCTTCATAATCGGCGGGCGATTCGCTGACGGAACGGAACAGGTCATTTCGTAATCGGGCCAGTTCCGTCTCAAACTGGTCCGCCACGAACTGCAAGTCGGGACGAATTCGAGCCTGTTCCTGAATCAGAGTGACAATCCGGGCAGACAGCCCCAGTGCCAGCATCGATGTCACCTGTGAGCCGGTCCCGCCTCCCTGGCCGAGCTTCATCACTTCCGGAATCGGACCCGCCAGCAGAAATTCCACAGGCACCAAAACGTTGTCCAGGTTCACGGACGCGGTGTGAGAGGCCGTCAACGCCATGAGTTGAGCGTGTGGCTGAATGGAGACTCCCGGGAATAGTGTGGGGAGCGCGAGAAGAATCTGCCGGCCGTCAGCACATGTTCCCCCGGTCACGATATACTGGGCCTGGGCAGCTCCGGTCACCCAGGGAACGGTCCCAGTGACTCGAATCCGTTCCTCCCGAAGTTCCGCCTGGACCGCTGGGGTACGCAGGTACTGCCGCGACGTTGTCAGATGGGAAATCCCCACTGTGGCGAAGGTTTCGCCCCGGGCAAGTTGCGGCAGCAGCTTCTGCTTCAGCGATTCATTCGAACAACCGGCAATCCGCTGGCAGGCGCCGTTCCGCTGCGTCAGGATAAAGGCGGTATTGAGACAGGCCCCCGCCAGGGCTTCATACCCGTCCATCAGTTCAAGCTGCGGGACTTCGAGCCCCGCATACTTCCGTGGAATCACCCAGCTGAGGATTCCGGCATCTGCCAGCCATTGGAACTGCGCGTGAGGCCATTCCCCAGACTGGTCCAGTTTTCCGGCAGAATCACGAAGTCGAGTCAGCAGATCCGCATTCACAGGCATGGAAGAATTGTCACTTTGATATTCAGGAAACAGGCATGTCACGTCAGCGGAAAGCCGGCCCGCCAGCGGGAACCCATTGAATCCATTCCGCCAACGAAAAAGACGCACTCACGGAGAGAAGTTGAATCTGCCCGGCGGAACAAATTCTCCCCTCCCCCTTCAATTTTTTCTGGTCGCTGACGATTTCCCGGTTATGAAGTTTCTGCGGAAGCGGTTTCGGATCTCTGGGACGGCCCACAGGAATCATGCATTCCACGTCATCCTTATATTGTCATCCGGGAAGGATGATGTCGCTGACAGTCTGATCGGATTTCAATATACTGGAAAGGATTGCGTTCGAAACATTGCCGGTTGTGACTTTTTCGGATTTTCAAGTTGGCTGATTCACGTTCTCCTGTCGTTGATCCTCCCGCGACATTGCCGGTTGTCAACGTGGCTTCTTATCTCTTTGTCGATCTGGATCATCTGCAACATCGTCAACGGGAGCTTCGTCGGCTCTGCCAGAAGTTATCGCTGAAAGGGACCATTCTGCTCAGTCCGGAGGGCATCAATCTGTTTGTCGCGGGGGGACGGGATGCCGTTGACGAATTACTGGCGTTTCTTCGGAGCGACCCGTTGCTGTCCGCACTGGAAACGAAAGAGAGTTTCAGTGCCGATCAACCGTTTGAACGGATGCTGGTGAAAGTCAAGCAAGAGATTATTGCCTTTGGCGTGAACGGTATCGATCCCGCTCGTCGAACCTCTCACAAAATCTCCCCGCATGAACTCAAGGAATGGATGGATTCCGGACGGGATGTGGTGCTGCTGGATGTCCGCAACAATTTTGAAGTCCGGGTCGGAACGTTCGAATCCGCGATTCCGGTGAATGTCGACAACTTTCGGGACTTTCCGGTGGCAGTGGAACAATTGCCCGATGATCTTCGGAAACGGACTGTCGTGATGTTCTGTACGGGAGGAATCCGCTGCGAAAAAGCGGGACCGCTGATGGAACGGGCCGGATTTCGTGACGTGCATCAACTCAACGGCGGCATCCTCAAATATTTTGAAGAGGTCGGGGGGGCGCATTATCAAGGCGAATGTTTTGTCTTCGATAAACGGGTGGCCCTCGATGCCAGTCTGCAACCAACCTCCACGCAGCAGTGTTATGCCTGTCTGCAACCGCTCAGCGTCGAAGACCAGCAGTCTCCATTGTACGATCCACCGCACGTTTGCCCGCATTGTTACCGTTCTCCGGAAGAGAAACGGACGGAATTGCTGGCTCAGCGTCAGGCTGCCATCCTTCGTGTCACAACGCCATTGCCGGGGAGCATTCCTTATGACAATCCTCGTCCGCTGAATGTCCGCCAACGTTATGCCGGTCTGACGTTGCTGGAGTTTGTTCAGCAACACCATCCGCATCTCGGAAACGATTACTGGGAACGGATCTGCCGGGAAGGACGAATTCATCAGAACGGGAAACCGGTTCCCGCGGACCACATCGTCGGTCCGGGGGAACAGTTCGCCCATCTCACCCCCGCCACGGTGGAGCCGGACATTTGCCCGGAGATCGACATCCTGGATGAAGATGACGCACTGGTTGCCGTTGATAAACCGGCACCGCTGCCCTGCCATCCGTGTGGACGTTTCAATCGCAATACATTGCAGTGGATTCTAAACCGGGTCTATGCGCCGCTGAAGCTCCGTCCGCCGCATCGACTGGATGCCAATACCACCGGGGTTGTCGTATTGTGTAAGAACCGATCCGTGACGCAGACTGTCCATGCCCAGTTCGAAAACAATACCGTGGAGAAAGTTTACCTGGTCCGCGTGCAGGGGAGTGTCGACTGGGAAACGTTGACATGCGAAGCTCCCATTTCCGCTGAACCGGTGGAATGTGGAGGTCGAGCCGTGACCGAGACAGGACTTCCGTCCCGGACGGAATTCACGCGGTTACATCGGTTTGACGATGGAACGACCTTGCTCCAGGCTGTTCCCGTTACCGGGCGGACCAACCAGATCCGTGTTCATTTGTGGCATCTGGGGATCCCGGTTCTCGGGGATCCTCTTTATCGACCACAACAGAGAATGGGACAGACGCAAACGATGCCGCCGGGGGAAACAATGTGCCTCCATGCTCTCCGGTTAACTCTCCTTCACCCGCTGACGGGAGACAAAGTGAGCTATTCCGCCCCCGTTCCTTCCTGGGGAAATCTGGACAACAACGCTTCTATGAATCTTTAAGTCGAACCTGAAAAAGTCTTGTAGTGCGGTCGCCGCCATTGAGGACTGCCGGAATCTGCCGGATGAGCCCGGCCAGATCGTCCATGGCGTCAGCAGCGTCGTCATAATCTTCAATGTCTGCGTGCCATGACAAAATGACGGCGAGCTTGTTCTCGATTGAGCCGCTGGTGAAGAAGTCGAAGGTTTCGGACATCAGCCAATCTCACTCCTGATGCTTCTGGCCATCAATGGCCTTCATGTTCTTGCTGGTATCCTTCAGCTTCTTCTTAACATCCTTGACGTGCTCGGACACAGGAAGATTTTCGGGGGCGACTCCACCGATATTGATCATGGCGTTACGGACTTCTTTGCCGACACTTTTTGCAGCCCGCTCAACTTGATCTTGTCCTTGAATGTTATCGCGGCGAATCTTGGCTTCCGTCTGAGTGATCCGAAACAGATGCGCCGCCATTTCATCCTTGCCCATCCGGTCAATGAATTCTTTCTTGTCGACCCCTTTGAATTCCGCCAGCCGAGCCAAGCTCATGTTGTACATTCCGAGGTACCCTTGATGCTGGATCAAACCATACTTCTGGGCACCATGAGACTTGGAAGTGCTGGCGAGCGCCTTCTGAATATCCGTGATTTCTTCCCGGATCAGAATCCGCTCGATTCCGTCGGTATGTTCAAGGTGCGACTCGAATGTTTCCGCAATCGCAGCGAAATACGCCTGTGCTGCCGCCACCTCAGGCTTTTTGACGTCGCCATTCATGGCGACCATGTAGCATCCGAACCGAGTAAAGATGTGGGAGCCATTCGCTTGGATCGAGATGTGCTCTTCCAGTTTCAGACCGGCAGAAAGGCACGCCTGCTTGGCGCGAGTGATTGCTTTCTGGAACGACGCCTGGGTCGCGTATCCCAAGGCGTTCATCAAGACTTCTTCACTCCAGTGGGTTATCCCATTGGGCAGGCCCAAGTCTTCAAACGAGGGACGTCCATCCTCAAAGTGGAAAAGAGTGTTGTCAACCTGAGACATTGGCATGCTCCATGGGAATCAGATTCTGAAAGCATACCGCTGATTCAGATTGATTTGGAGATCAACAGAGGAACTCTTTTGGCTGGGCAGGTCGCCATCTCCCAGTCCTCACGGATAGCCCTAACTGCCATGAATGTCTGATCAAGGCAGGTGATTGAATCATTCAATCAGCACAACTTGAAGTGCGGTCGAGAGGAGTCGAACCTCCACGTCCTTATCGGACACAAGAACCTGAATCTTGCGCGTCTGCCAATTCCGCCACGACCGCTGGGGGAGAGGAGAGTGTATCCAATCGTTTGGGGCGGTCAACTCTGTTTGCTGGCCAGCACCAACTGAATATCATGCGTTTGGATACTGGTCACCCTTATTTTCCGCACAAACATCAGGGTGGCCAAATCCTGCTGCTTCGTGACCATTCTGGCTTTGCACAAAAGTGCCGGGCCCGTTCGTTGTGCAAACTGCTGTGAACCATGTGTGGATGGTCCGCACAGCGGACCCTGCTTCATGAATCCGCCTCGACTTTTACGCAGACCCTCTTCAACAACAGGTTTGTTATTGTCCATCTTGTTATTCGAGCAAAGCTGTTCGGTTTCAACTGGCCCAGGGAGGCGGAATGAATTTCCAGGCTGTTTTCCGATGAGTTAAAATCAACGCAACCTGATGCTTTGCATTCGCTTGCTGCATTCAGACAGCTTGATACGTGGAGGACACTTGCGGGGGGTGTTTCTTTAGGTAGAGACAGTGGATGGAAAATTTGGCGAAATTCGCTCTTTCCCCCGCCCGGCAAAGTTTCTATGATCCTGGAAGTCAACTGACGGTTCGCGTGGAGGGACTGTCTTGACGATGCGCGGAACTTGCTGTTCCGAATGACCTGCATTGAAGTGGAAATCTCTTTATTTTCAAAGAGATTCACGGCTCCGATGGCAGTGAAATTTGGATCGAAGTTCAGCCATTGATGAAAGGAGTCCTCCGCTGAATGTCTCGAATGAGTGTCTGAACGGGTTTGTGAATGGGCTCTCTGTGACTGGAGAGCTTTGTTCCGGTTCACTTCACTTGTTGATGACATCTTTGATTTTTTCTTGACAGGCCATTGCGTCATTTCAGTCGGAATGACGATGTGTCTGCGAGGAAGCCGTGCTTTTTCCGAGAGGATTGCCAACATGCAGAACCCGATTCGAGCTGTACGGGGATAGCCCCCTGTTTCGCGGATGCGAAATCAGGCTGGGCTGGCTGTTGGCCATTGCTGTCTTGCTCGCAATTTCGATGAGACGTCTCGTCTGATCCGAATTTCAGGACGATCCGCTCAGCGTCCCGTTGCGAGAAGCATCGAGCCGTTGGTTTTACGGCAGATGGTTTCACGGAAACCACCGTAACTGCTCAGGCGTTTCTGTTTTTTCTAAACTGGTAGTGAACATGGATCTGACAAAAGTCCGTAACATCGGAATCTCCGCTCATATCGACTCCGGCAAAACCACGTTGACGGAACGGATTCTTTTTTATTCCGGCCGCATTCACAAAATGAATGAAGTGAAAGGGGACGGAGACGGGGCGACCATGGACAGCATGGACCTGGAACGGGAGCGGGGCATTACGATCGCTTCCGCCGCCACTCAAGTCCGCTGGAAAGACAACACGATCAACGTCATCGATACTCCGGGACACGTTGATTTTACGGTGGAAGTGGAACGCAGCCTGCGCGTGCTGGACGGGGCCATCCTGGTTCTGTGTTCGGTGGGGGGGGTACAAAGCCAGTCCCTGACCGTGGACCGCCAGATGAAACGGTACAAAGTTCCGCGAATTGCGTTCGTCAATAAGATGGACCGCACCGGAGCCAACTTCTTCAACGTGGTCAAGCAGATTAAGGAAAAACTGGGGGCCACGCCGGTTCCCATTCAGATTCCCATCGGTTCCGGAGCCACTTTTGAAGGGGTGATCGATCTGATTGACATGCAGGCGATTCATTTTGAAGGGGAGCGCGGTGAAAAAATTATCCGCGATGAAATTCCCGCCCATCTCAAAGAAGACGCGGAAATGCACCGTCATGAGATGCTGGAAGCGCTCTCCATGTTCAGTGACGACCTGATGGTCGCCATGCTGGAAGAGCAGCCATTTCCCAGCGAAGAAATCCGGAAAATTATCCGTGGCGCGACTCTGACGCAGTCCATCACTCCGGTGATGTGCGGTTCGGCTTTCAAAGATAAAGGAGTTCAGGAACTGCTGGACGGCATCGTGTATTATCTGCCCAATCCGGCCGACCGGGTTGTCACCGCAATTGATATCGATGAGACCGAGAAACTCCGTAAATCCGGAGAGCTCGGCGAACAGGAAACGAAGCGCATCAAGCTCAGCGACAACCCGAACGATCCGCTCGTCTGCATGGCCTTCAAAACGGTGATGGAACAGTTTGGCCAGCTGACTTATACCCGGATTTATCAGGGAACGATCAAAAAAGGGGATAGTTACATCAATGCTCGAACGGGCAAGAAAGTCCGCTTCGGACGGCTGGTGCGAATGCACGCCGATGACCGTGAAGATATCGACATCGCGGAAGCGGGCGATATCGTTGCGATTGTGGGGATCGATTGTGCCTCGGGGGATACATTCTGCGCCGACGGCGTGAACTACTCGCTGGAAAACATTTTCGTGCCCGACCCGGTGATTCGTCTGTCAATTGAACCGGCGCAACGCGACGGGGCAGACCGTCTCAGCAAAGCCCTGGAGCGATTCCGCCGGGAAGATCCCACTTTCCATGTCAGCAGCGATCCGGAAACCAATGAAACAATCATCGCTGGCATGGGACAGCTGCATCTGGAAATTTACATTGAACGGATCAAGCGGGAATACCGTTGTGAAGTGAATGTCGGTGAGCCGAAAGTGGCTTACAAGGAAATGCCGACCAGAGAAGTCGAGTACAACTATAAGCATAAGAAGCAGACCGGCGGTTCCGGACAATATGCGCATGTCGTCGGAAAGATTTATCCGCTGGACGAGAATGCCGAACCGACATTCCAGTTCAACAACAACATCAGCCAGGGCCGTATTCCCGGACAGTATATTCCTGCGGTGGAAGATGGATTTCGGCGTGCCCTGGTGAAGGGGCCGTTGATCGAATGCGAAGTGGTCCGCGTGGGTGCCGATCTGGAAGACGGCAGCTATCACGACGTGGATTCGTCCGAAAAAGCGTTCGAAACTTGCGGCTGGGCCTGTATGCGGGAATCGCTCGAAAAGGCCGGCATGGTCCTGCTCGAACCGATTATGCGGCTGGAAGTGGAAGCCCCCGAAGAATATCAGGGCTCCGTGACCGGCCATCTGTCGAGTAAGCGGGGACTGATCACCTCGACCGATACCCGCGAAGGGACCGCCTACATCAACGCGGAAATCCCGCTGGCCGCCATGTTTGACTATGCCAACGAACTCCGTTCGATGACGCAGGGCAAGGGGGGATTCAGCATGGAATTTGGAGCGTATAAACAAGTTCCAAAAAACATTCAGGAAGAAGTTGTGGAACGCCGCCGCAAAGAAAAAGCGGAACGCGCCAAAAAATAATCACCTTTCCTCAGCGGGAAAATTCTCTCGCGGAAACGATCGAACGAAAGCCCGGGATCTCCTCCCGGGCTTTTTTCCTGGCGTGCGGCAGAGTATTGTCCGTCAGGCCAGTGATGTGACCACTCCCGTCGTGTTACCTCTCTGTTCCGGCAGGTTCCCGAGCAACGACCGCAGGCGCGTTAGCCTGTTCGCAGCATATTTCCATTCAGGTTTAAAGCTCCACTTGTCTTTCCATTCCCGCGCGATGTGAATGATCCATGACGGAATTTGCACAGCGATTGACTCCTGGTCTGCTGTTATTTCAACTTCTCGCGCCCTGGATTGCTGCCATTGTGCTTTCGTTCCCGCGATTCCGCGTCGATCGAAAAACGGAATGGTTGGTGTTCCTGGTTCATCTGTTGCTGGCAGTATCAGGCCTTGTCCTGGCTGGTTGTGTTCTCTTTTTGTCCCACTCGGAATCTGTGACGGTGACGGTTCCCATCGAATTCGTCGTTCCGCTGGGAAATGTGTCCTCGACATCAAGCCTGCTCTCTCATCTGGTCTGGGAGTTAGACAGCCCTGCGGCATTCTGGATGTGCCTGATCCCCTGGATTGCCATTTCCGCGCAAATTTTCTCCACGGAAATGATCGCCACTTCTTCGCAAATAACCGGACATCTCTGGTTGACCGCTTCATTGAACCTGTTCATTGCAGCTGGTGATGTGGGATCCCTGGCAGTGGGAGCAGGAGCCACAATTTTGTTCCTGGCCGCCCGGATTGCCTGGTTCGGCGGAGATGATAAACGGAATACGGCAGTCCAATTTTTGATGCTGCAATTGTCGGGATTGATGTTGATGGTGGCGGGGCTGGGCCTGTTTGTGGCCTCTGCAAGCCTGATCCGTTCGGCTCCATTCGGCCCGCCGCGTCCCAGCAGCTTTTCTTTTCCCGAACTGGAATCCTTCTTGCAGACGGCAATCACCAATCATCCCGCAGCGGAACAGCTCTGGGGAGAATACCGTGTTCTTCCTTCTGCCCTGATGCTTCTGGGAATTATGATGATGGCAGCGGGGTTTCCGATGCAGGTCTGGTTGTCGGAGTCGAGTGCATCGGCCGCTCTGGGAGAACGGTTGTGGCAACTAGCCTGGGTGAAAGGAGTCCTGTTTACGGGGTTGCGACTGCTTGCCGCGCTTGATCCCGAAGCACTGCACAGCTTTGGCTGGTGGGGACTGATCATTTCCATTCCCGGAGCAATTTTTGTTTCTTCGCTGCTGTTTTCCCAGGCATATCTTTCCCGGATGCAGAGCAGCTGCCTGGCCTGGACGCAACAGCTGGGACTCATCGCCGCTTTTACCGCTACACAGCATCTGGAGTTGTGGCTGGTCCCGCTGTTGTTTTCGCAACTGGCGGGCATGGTCTTATTCACGGTCGCCCTGACGACCATTTCAGAGCGATATCGGAGTGTCGAGATGGCCTCGTTTCAGGGGCTCTCTGCACGGGCGGGATGGCTGCTGCCGGTTCTGGCGACCTGCATGATCACATTCACTCTCACTCCTCTGGGAATCGGGCTGATACAAGGATGGCTCGTCTCGACCACGCTTCAGGGGACCGAAAGTCTGGCAGGCACTTTGCTGCGAGGAGGGTATTTTCTGGCAAACCTTCTGGCCCTGGGGGGACTGGTCCGCATCACTCACCAACTCTGCACTGGCCCGCTCCGTCTTCCGGAAATGGCTCCCGGCCTGCGGGAACGGACTCAATTGCCGGCTTCCATCGTCACTCTTCAACTTTCGAGGGGGCAACTCATTTTGCTGGCAGCCTGGGGGGTTCTGGCGGTGGTGATGGCCGTTTCCGGGCCGATTTTTTATCTGTCCGTCAATCCGAATTTCTGAAAATGGGACGACCGGCAGAATTCGCCTCGACGCATTTTCGTGCTCTCCCTAAACTCCGCTTCAATTGGCAAGGACGCCAATCGCAAAGGAGTGCGCATGTACAAGTTTTTGCTCGCCAATCGCTATCTGCGAACCCGCTTTATCGCGCTGGCCAGCGTCATCAGCGTGACGCTGGGCGTGGCGACGATGATTGTCGTCAATAGTGTGATGTCCGGTTTCAGCAGCCAGATGCGGGAGCGAATCCATGCCACGCTGGGTGATGTCATGGTGGAAGCGACCAGCATGGATGGCACAGCCGATCCGACCCGGCTTCTGCAGGAGGTCGATCAGCTGGCGGGAAACTATATTGAAGCGCTCACCCCCACGGTCGAAATCTATGGAATGATGAGTTTTCGCTGGATGGGGCAGGACATCTATCGGCTGGTCACGCTGGTGGGAATTGTCCCCGACAGCAAAAATGCCGTGAGTCCGCTCTCTCAGTACCTGCTTTCCCGGCAACAGATTAAGGAAGATGGTGTTGTGGTCCGGGAACCAATCCGGGACGTGAACAGTCCGCTGGACTGGAGCATGACCGTCGATGCACGAAAAGACCGTTCGGAATGGGTCAAGTCGCGGCAGATGGAAGATTTCGAACGCAAGTATCGTGCTGCGGAAACCTCTTCAACGGTGAACGTTCCGACCGAAGGAGGAACTTCATTACCGGTGGCGGCAACTCCGGCAGTCAATCATACGGTCAATAACAATGGAGTACAGCAGGTTGCAGCGACCGCTTCATCACCGGAATCGTCTCCCTCCCTCGAATCGTTTCCGGATCCCTTTGGTTCCACGTCCGCGATTCCCATGGAGCCGGTGAATCCGGAAGATCCGCAGCCGGCGAAAATCTATGTCGGTTCCGGACTTGTCAGTTTCCCTTACAAGGATCGTGACAGCGGAAAAATGCGGACCATGTTCATGGCCAGTCCGGGACAAGATGTGGTCCTGACCACGATCAAGGCTGGACAGCCGGAACCCGCTCCGTTCAAAGCCACGATTGTGGACGTCTTCAAAAGCGGCATGAGCGAGTACGACTCCAATCTTGTCTTCTGCAACCTGGAAGAATTGCAGTATGTGCGGGGGATGTTGTCGGGTCCCGATCCGACCCGCCCCCATCAGAATCTGAACTGGAAAGATGGAGCGATCACCACGCTCCAGATCAAGCTCAAGGATTATAAAGATGCTCCGGAAGTCATCCGCCGTCTCAGCCAGGGACTCGGTTATGAATACCAGGTCCGCACCTGGGAACAGAAACAGGGGCCGCTTCTGGAAGCGGTGGCAGTGGAGTCCGCCATTCTGAACGTGCTGCTGTTCCTGATCATCACCGTGGCCGGGTTCGGCATTCTGGCAATCTTCTACATGATTGTCGTGGAGAAGACCCGGGACATCGGGATTCTCAAAGCCCTGGGAGCCAGTTCCCGGGGGGTGATGATGATTTTTCTGTCTTATGGACTCTCGCTGGGAGTGGTGGGCAGCGGGGCCGGGGTGGCGCTGGGCCTGCTATTCGTGCATTACATCAATGAAATCGAAGAACTGATCTCCTGGATCACGGGCCATAAAGTCTTTGATGAATCCATTTATTACTTCCACGAGATACCGACTGCTGTCCATCCGATGATGGTGTTCTGGGTGGCGCTGGGAGCAATGATTATTGCCATTCTGGCAAGCGTGCTTCCTGCCCGTCGCGCCGCGGCACTGCATCCGGTCCGGGCTTTGCGTTACGAATAGCGAATCCTGTCGGGTCCATTGTGCGGACTCCCATAGACTGTCGATGGTCCGCCCCGCGGATCTTTCCTCTCCAATCCGGCACGTGAACGATGCTTCACCCTTTTCAAAAACATTCCGCTCCCGTTCGCAAACCCCACCTTTGGGCGAAAGCGGTCGATAAAGCCTACCAGAAAGGGGAACACAAGGTTCCCGTGCTGCGGGGGGTCGATATCAGTGTGGGGAAAGGGGAATTTTTATCGATCGTCGGCCAGTCCGGGTCGGGAAAAAGCACATTGATGCACTTGCTGGGTCTGCTGGACGTTCCCGATCAGGGAGAAGTCTGGCTGGAGGGGAACCGGATCGATCGCCTGCCGGCCGCCACCCGTGATGAACTCCGCAACAATGTCTTTGGATTCGTTTTCCAGTTTTATCATCTTCTCCCCGAACTGAATCTGCTGGAGAATGTCCTCTCTCCATTAATGATTCGCCATTCCATGCTGGACTATTGGCGAAAGAAAAAGGAACTTCGCGAACAGGGGCTGGAAATCATTGAAAAAGTGGGGCTGTCGCATCGCATCCGGCATCGTCCTTCCGAACTTTCGGGAGGGGAAATGCAGCGGGCCGCAATCGCCCGCGCGCTGGCGGGACGCCCTTCGGTACTGCTGGCGGACGAACCGACCGGAAACCTGGATTCCCATACCGGGCAGGAAATCATGTCCGTTCTGCACAAGTTGAACCAGACCGAAGCGCTGACTATTATCATGGTCACGCATGATGATGTCATTGCCGGACAGGCAGAACGTCTGGTTCGGCTGAGCGAAGGCCGCATCCAGGCACTCGAAGAAGCCGCTTGAAAGACGGCTTTTTTGTCCAGCGGCCTGTGCAAGGCCGCCGAATGCTGCGGTCCGCGTTCAAAAATCAGTCAGGACAGGGTGGCTCCTCCACGATGACTCAGCAGATTTATCTCGATGGAAGACTGGTCGACAGGTCCCAGGCGGTTATCAGCGTCTATGACCACGGCCTGCTCTATGGTGACGGCGTCTTCGAAGGGATCCGCATTTATTCCGGCAAGGTCTTCCGGCATCAGGATCATATCGACCGCTTGTATGAAAGCGCCCGGGCAATTCGTCTGGAGATTCCGCTCTCTCCAGAGGCGATGAAAAAAGCTGTTGAAGAAACGGTGGCGGCCAATCAGATTGTCGATGGGTATGTCCGGCTGGTCGTGACCCGCGGAGCCGGTTCGCTGGGATTGGATATTCGCCGCACCAGTCATCCCATGATCATTATCATTGCGGATACGATCTCTCTTTATCCAGAGGAGATGTATGAGAAAGGGATGGAGATCATCACCGCGAGCACGATTCGGAATCATCCCGGCGCGCTCAGCCCCCGCATCAAATCCCTGAATTATCTCAACAATATCCTGGCGAAAATCGAGGGAACAGACGCTGGTTGTGCGGAAGCCCTGATGTTGAACCATCTGGGGCACGTCGCTGAGTGTACGGGCGATAACATTTTCATCGTGAAAAAAGGGGTGCTTCTCACGCCGCCGACCGACGCTGGAATCCTGGAAGGGGTCACGCGGAACGTGGTACTGGAGTTGGCAGTGAAAGCGGGGATTGAAACGCAGGAAAAAACATTGATCCGGCACGATATTTATGTCGCGGAGGAATGTTTTCTCACCGGTTCCGCCGCGGAAGTGATCCCCGTGACGAAGCTCGACGGACGTCCTATCGGGGAAGGGGTTCCCGGTCCAATAACGCGCCAGCTGCGCGCCAAATTCCAGGAATATGTCCGGCAATAGAGCACATTGCCCGGCCCGCGTATTTCCATGGATCTCGTACCGGTCCTTACCTGGTGGAAGCAGCCAATGCCGTATCGATTCGAGAACAGGCATTTCCGCCTGTTCGTGCCGCCATCGGCAATACCGATTCCGACAGACGGGAATGTCTGTCCCGCGTGCCAGTTGAGAGTTGAAGATCCAATCGCTGTTACAGCCGGACAGCGACTTCCGGCAGTTCTTCGAGAGCCCGCTGTAATTTCTGCCGCGGAGAAGGATTTTGCCGAGAGGACTGGGGAGAGGGCTTATCCGGTTGTCGCTTTTCCGGCTGTTGTTGCTGGGCGGCCATCGCGGGAGACCGCTGTTTCGCTGGCCAGAAGTGTGGAGAGACATCGCGCATCGGGCCGCTATTCGCGGGGCGCCGGTCCATGGTCTGGGAATACCGTCCGTGTGTCTGTTCCCGGCGGGGATTTCCCGTCACTTTCTCGATCTGCCGACAGGCCTGTGCGACAGTCATGACGGGGAAATGGGCATTGAGTCGACTGCGGGGAGTGACGCTTGTCAATTGCAGACCAGCCAGCGCCATCGAGCGGCGACAGAGCCGTAGCGTCTGGGCAATGCGAAAATAATGGGCATCCGTCTGCAAGGCAGCGACAAACGATTTCTTCTCGTCGAAATGATACTGTGATTGTGTCGAAAATTTTTCCATCTCCGCGCGGGAGAGTCCTGCCTGTTCGCAGCGGCGGACAAAATCCCCGAGCAGTTCCCCGGGAATCCAGAAGACTTTTCTGCGGCGGGCTTCCCGAAGCAGGGGAGGGGAAGGCCGAATCACCATTTCGCAGCCCGCCAGGTAAAGCTGTCGAAAACCGAGCCGATAGGCAATTTCAATCGCCTGAATCAGTGAGTCCTGCCAGTCGGTCACGGGTTCCGGGCCCGCTCCGGGAAAGTCGTGAAAGCCCCGTTGTGTCTCCCGCTCAATCAAATACAGGGCTGGACACTCACAGACTTTGAAGGTCGTTTCCGGCACCAGATCCATCGCCCGTCCGGAATGGACGAACTTGGTCACGCTGGGATCGAGATAAATGGAACGGTGAAAACGGGCCGTGGGGTCGTAGCTGGTCCAGAAATGAGGTCGAAACAAGCCGCTTCCAGCCAGGTTAATCGTAAAACGGGGAGCGGGTGCATTCACCAGCCGATCGAGATCCAACCGCGCAAGAGACGGCCCTCCGCCAATGATCCAGCAGGCAGTGGACGTGGGACCCGCGTAAAGATTTTCCAGGGAAATCTGCTGCCGGGTTCCATCGGTCGCGCGTCGAAAAAACATAGATCCTCGCGTGTCATGTTTCAAAAAATCTGTGCTGACAAGTTCTTGGTCAGCATCCACGGACACGATGATCCGGGAAGAATTCGCCGGTTCAGTGATGTTCGTCGAAATCCAGTGTTGAGGTCGGTCCCTGGCTGGAACTCTCGATTGCTGAACTGATCTGCGAACTGCTCTCTTCGCCGGACTCGGCGTTTGTTGGTGTGCTGCTGTCCCAGTCCGTCAGGCTGGGGGGAATGGATGCCCCGCCCCCCGAGGAATCGTCGGACACATCCACAGAAGACTTCGCGGAGGAAGACATCGACTCAGATCGGAATGAGGAGTCCGCGCTAGACGATGGAACGCTCACCCAATCCCCATCGCTGGAGCTGTCGACCGCACTTTCCTGGCTGGAATCGTTCGAACTCTGTTCGGACGCGGAGGAAGATGCGGAGGAAACCCCGATACTGGAGGAAGGAGGAGGAGCATCATCGCTGAGCGGTCCACTGGCTTGTCCTCCGCCCCCACCCTCGGAAGGGATGGGGGGCGGATCGTCCACCGGACCACCGATGGAAACCCGCTGATTCGGCAACTCCCAGCGTTCATCCTGGGGAGGCTCCGGCCAGAGCGAACGGGGATCTTCGGGACCAAGTTCCATTCGGAACCGGGCGGCATGATCAAACAAAACCCGAATCGTTTCGATCCGGGAGACGGCAAGGACGGCGCCATCATGCGCTTCGAGACGGATCTGCCCCTGCCATGGAAGCGGAAGCGCTGTCTGGGCGGTTGTTTCCATGAGATAACGGCTGGAGGGCCGGGCATAGGCGCGAAAGAATTCCTGGGCAAACGCCAGGGCATCGTTCTGGGTCCGAATCCAGGGGAGCCAGATCTTCAACCGGCGGTCTCCAAATTGAACGCGGCTTTCCGGCTGAAAATAGTTCCCCCGCCAGCGATAGACCTTCCGGGCAATATCTTCGGAAGCCTCCTGGTGGTCATAGACATAATCCCCGGTCAGCAGGAGCCGGTTGAAGAGATATTCAACATCACGGGTCTCTGTCAGCGTCGTCAGATCCTCTCGTTCCCGGAATGTCGCCAGAATGGTGGTCCGCGGCCTGAGAAAAAAGAATCTGCCTTCGGCATCAACTCCCCAGCTGGCCGCCTGCGCCCGCAGGGCGAGATCCTTCATCAATGCCCGGACCGACTCTTCTCCGCGGACCTTGATACTGGTCACGGGAGAGGCGAAGGCGGGAGCCTCCACCAGAGCGGGGTCGTACTGAATATGGCTTTTTCCCGTCACATACTGCTGCAATAGAAGACGAACGACCCCCTCTGCCGAACCTGCGAAGTCGAACGTTTCCTCGGCGTGGTCGGGATCCGCCGGGAAAGCATCGGTGGCAGCATATCGGTGGGGTTTGGCTCCATCCCCCTGGCCGGCAAATCCTCCGGGAAAAATCTGGTTCAGCTCGACCGCCATTCCTTCCATCCGATAGCGAACCTGCGCCGGTATTTCGGCGGTCCGTTCTTCCACGCGGCCGAGATACCAGCGGACACCCGCTTCCGCTTCGCAGCTGATCCAGTCTCCAATTTCAATCTGGTTTCGGAATTCAAAATCGTCGGAGAGAATCAGTTCTCCAGAACCGCAGCCTCCCTGCCGATGCAGTTCGAACCAGCACGAACGGAGTGCCCGCAAGGAAAGCAGCTGTCCCGTTCCATCGGGCTGAGGACCATGGTGGAGAAGACGTCGGTCGAAGGGCATGGGACAGGAAGGGACAGAGGTCGGGGGATCGGAGAAATATGGAACCGGGAAAAAGGGCGATCTGTTCTTTTAAGCAGGAAGGCCGTCGTACCAGATGGGATCGCCCGCATGAATCGAGACGGAATAGGAATAAATCCGCTGGCTGGAGAGATCGACATCGAATCGGCTGGTCAGGCACCGCTGAAAATAGCGATACGAACCATCATCCCGGCGGTAGAGTGCCAGGACATAGCCCTGATCGTCATCGGCATCAAGCGATCCCCGTAGCGTTTCGAGCGCTTCAAGCATCCGCTCTTCGCTCAGTTTCAATTCTCCGGAATGCGATCCGACTTGTCCTTCAATCGTAATGTCCACACCGTCGCGGGAAGGCCCAGCCAGCTGATCGCCATCCTGCCGGGGAACCTTCAACTTCAAGAAGTCCCAGCTGTCGTGAACGCGACAGACAATAATTGGACGCGGAAATTCAATCGTATCCTCTCCTCGCAAGAGGGTCGGAGCAAACTGCAACATGGACTTTTCTCCTCGTTCAAAAACTTTCGGGAGACCTGATTTATCAGGCGCGTCGCTTGCTTATCCTGTCCCGGCTGCCAGATCGCGACCGACGCGATCCGGATGTGCTCTCCTATCCCCAGCGATGACGGGTCTGAATTCCCTGTTGCCGTAAGTCCTGCATGATGCGTCCGACATCCGCGGTCTGCCGGACATGAATTTCGATGCCACCAAAGTGGTTCATCGTCTGTTTCACCACGCTTTCTCCGCCTGAAGAAATGGATCCGTTCCGGTCTGGTCGTGGAGATTCCGTGGACAATCGGGAGGAAAAGCTTAGCTCGGACAGTTCCGGAACCGGTCTCGTCGAGAGATCCTGCCCGCGATTCCAACGTTCCAATTGTCCGATTCCCAGTGAAGCGACCGCATCGGCATTCAACACAAATTCACCCGCTGTCAGGCGTGCCGAGACCTTGTCGACACCTTCGGGCCCCGTTACGAGTCCTCCCTCCGCAAAAGCCTGCGGAAACCCGCCGATTCCCTCCATTGGAAATCCGGCCATCATGGGAAGCCCCGGCAGCGAAAAAGCACTCAGTGCCGCCAGTTGCATCGCGGCGGCCTGGGCACTTTGCATCAACTGATTGAGAGCGTTCAGGGCTGGTTCGACGTTGAGCGTGACCGGCTGGCTGGCCAGTTGCTGAATCTGCTGGCTGATCAGGCTCAACTCCCCTCCCAGTGCCTGTAACGGTCCCAGGGCTCCCTCCAATCCGGAGAAAGCCTCTCCGAATCCACTGGCCTCTTCGGTTGCGGCAGCCAGTTGTTCTTCCAGCTGATCCAACATGTCCGCAACAGAAGACAATTCCTGTTGAAGTCCGCTGCTGTCGCCCAGAATTTCAATGGTGAGTGATTCGGTCTGGGACATGATTTGGCTCCGAAGGAAAAGATCCGATGACGACACGCACGAAGGACCGGCTCAAAAAGAGCTTCGCGGCGATTACGATTCCAACCGCTGAACGACGGGAGCGACCTGAAACGCGCGACCGGTAAAGGCGATCAGGTTGGCATCGTCCCCTTCCGACATCGTGAGTGTTTCCCGATACACTTTCGAGAAGATGATCTTTTCACTCGCCACCCCCGCGGGATCGGCCACGGTGAATTCGAACGTCAATGTCTCCTGCTGGCCGGCGGGGGATGTGCTGGTGATGCCGGTCTCTCCCTGAAACATCAACGTCTCATAAAGTTGCAGGGGATCCGCCGCATTGGCCGACTTGCCCAGCAATTGTGTCCATTTCGCGGTGAAAGAGAGCGACGTCGATTCATCATCCCCCTTTCGCAAATGTCCTGCGGCAATGGAGCCACGATCTTTGACTTCAATCGTCTGCTGACGCTGGGTCCAGGTCAGATCTCCCTGGTCGAGCAGGACTGTCAGCTCCGCGCTGGCGCCATCTTTGATCACCAGTTCGCCATCGCGCAAATTTCGGGTCAGGTTGGAAACAGCCATAAGATCTCTTTCACGTTGGATGAAATGGAATCATGAAAACGGGAATTCACGAACTGGCCACATCGAGCCCAGCCGGAATCATGCGATTGCTTCTTCCGCATACCCACGGAAGGAAACCACCAGATGTTGCAGCGGCAATTTCGGTTCGGGATTCGATTCGCGCGTCAGATCACGAAGAACCGCTTCGCGGATGCGGAGTGCCCGCTGGAGATAGGGAGGAATCTGTTCACCGGAAAGTGGAAAGATCTGATGGGCGAAAGTCTGGCGGACAACATCCGCCATGGTCATGATCCGGCGTTTTTCGATTCCCCGGCAAAAGCAATGGACGTCGACCAGCACCATCAGACCAGAAGCTCCCGGGTGTCGTTCCGGGGTTTGCGAAGCCTGGGTGATCCAGAATTCGTACCAGTGAGCCAGCCGCGTGGCGTCCAGGGGCATTCCGGGAAACTGTGTCGGAACGGTTCCCCCTTCAGCAGCACTCCACACGGTTTGCAGCACGGCGGTCAGATCATACAGAGAAATCATGGCGTCTTTCACGATCGTGACGATGTCTGAAAATAGGGGACAGGAATATCCTTGGCTGGTTCTTTCCCATGCCTTGATTTCTGTTTTCATTTACCAGTGAAAAAAGTCCACTGTCTGCCGCGCCACTTGAATCAGGGCTGTCCGGACCATGGCGAAGGGCGACTTCCGGGACGTTCCATATTCCAAATCGGAGACATAATCGACTCCGTTCGTGACACTGATCCGGCTACGGGAAGTTTCTTCGTTCCAATTCAGTTCGCTGAGGCTTCGCCCCTGTTCCACGGCCGTTGGATGCGGTCCTTCCCATCCGGCGGGAGCGATCCCTCCCAGTTCTTCCAGTGCATTCACCCAGGCTGCACGGGACCGCGCGGTATCGACTGGATTACGTTCAATGACCCTCTGTAACGCCTGAATCATCGCCTCGCGGACCAGATCGGCCCGGGCCGCGTCCAGCTTCGGACCAGCCTGCTGTCGAATTGTTTCCGCAGGATTTCCTTCCAGACGAAATTCCATGCTCAGCAATCCTCTCGTTGGCATGACTCAGCCCTTCCCGGTCCGAGCGGATGGAAAAACGAAGGGAAGAACGGAAAAAATGACCTGGACCAGAGGTCATGGAGAGGAATCACCAATGGTGTTGCGGACGCATTCCAGAACGACCAGGCCCGCCTGGTTCGACTCCCGGGCTGTGCGAATTTCGTAAGGCGTTTCCTCAAACAGGAGACGTGCCCGTTCCACCTGTTTCAGATCCGGCAGGGTTTCCGACCGCACCAGAACCAGCCGATGAGTCAGGCTCAGCGTGGCGGAAATCTCTCCAATCAGTTGCGGACGATCTTCGCCGCGAAGGACAGAAATTGGAGAAGCGAATGTTGTCTCGGACATCTGCCCGGATTCCACATTGTATTGCTGCCGCACTTCGAGCAGCGTGGCGGATTCGCCCCAGTCCGCGAAAACCTGATCCAGGTCACAGGCCAGAAGCTGTTGAACATTCAACATGGTTGCCATTCTTCCGTTAAAACCATTCTTCGTGTTAAAACACCTGTTCGAGAGCCTTGCTGCACATCGCCCCGAGCACGAACGTGATCAGAGCCATGATGGGTGAGAGCTGGTACCGCCAGCGTTCAATCGAACGGAGTCGCTGTTCGTGATCAGCCTTCGTTTCCGTAACCGCCTGGAGCGAAATCCGCAGCCCTTCAAGACTCACATTGATCTGGGCCAGGGATTCCACGAGCCGGTCCAGCGATTCATCACCCATCACTCACACTCTTTTCGGCAAAACATCGTTTGCTCGCTTTGAATCGCCAACCTGTCCCGAATTCCGGTCACCGCAGGTCTGCTCGCGAAACGGTCCAGCCTGGCTGTACATTCAAGAGCTTCTGATAATAATCCCGGGCCGCGAGCAACCCCCGCAGATTCTCCGCGCGATCCATCTGCTGTCCGGCAGTTCCCCCCACGCCGTATCTCAACGCTGCCAGTTTTCCGTCTCGGACCAGATTCATCAGATCCAGATCGATCTGGGCCAGAATGCCGCGAAGCTGATCGTTACTTAACTCAGTTCCCTGAACGGTGGATAAATCAGGCAGATCACTCATAATTCTTCAATTCCTTTTTCGTCCGCTGACTCAGGCCGGACAATTCCAGTGCAACGTCTCTTCGATTCGCAACTGGTCATAGGCCAGCAGCCGCAATTGGGCAGCGTAATTCAACGCCAGAAATTCCTGTTCGGACAGATGCAACCGTTCGCAGACACGCAAGATATGAAATTCCAGCGTCCGCACTGCCGGTCCTTCCGGACTCATCCGGAACTGCTTGTCCCCTCCAATGAGAAATTTTGGCGGGCGTTCGTCAAATGATCATCGAGAAGATTGCTCAACCGGCAAATCTCCCGGCAGAGTAAAATCAGATCACCCGCGACGAATCCGGCCGTTTCCAACTCATGAAAAACAGAATCCGCGTATTCGAGCCAGCCGTCATCGGAGTCCATGACCGGGGGAACAGTTTCGAAACGGATTTGCGCTTCCCCCTGGAGGGACTCCACCACCGACATCACCGCCACCTGTTGATGATAGTGATCCAGAGCCCTGAGCCAGGTTTTGTCCTGCCGATCAGACTGCGTCAGGACCTGCCCGCTGGCATCCCGGAGCGGTTTCCCGTTCGCATCGCGAGCAATTCGTACCGGGGGTTGCGGAGCCAGAATTCCCCGCATTTTCAGCCGCTGATGGAATCCCAGTGACAATGGCTGCAATCGCAAAACAAGCGGGTCCTGACATCCCCGTCGAAGTTGAAAGAAGGAAAAACTCGCATTGTGCAGAGGCTGGCCGTTGAGTTTCATAAGGAGTCTTGAGTGTTCCAAAGTCATGGCAGGACAAGGCTTCACTCAAGCAACTCCAGTTGCGCCACATCATCTCGAAACTCAACTCAACCCCTTGCAGTCTCCGATACAAATCGGAATTCAAAACAACAATTCGGCGTCGAAAACCTGTTGTGTCCGAGTGGATTCCCATGTTTGGTTTTTGAGTCCATTGAGTTCCCGCGAAGGACCCGCTGGATAACTCATCAGATGTCCGGAATTCGACGACAGACTTCCAACGATTTCCCAGCATGTTTTCGACGTCTGCCAGATTTTGATTTCAAACCACAAATCTTTTTCAGATCGTGGCTTATGTTGTGTCAATCTCGGTTTCCGACAAGCCGAAAATCCCCTATGATACAACTGCTGTTACTCTTTTCTTTCTGACCGGTCCAGGGATGGAATTGAGTCCGCCTTTGTTCAAAAGAATGAAACACCTCTATGAAATTCAGTTGTCCCCGGAATGTGTTGCAATCCGCTTTTGCAATTGTCAGCGGCGTCGTTCCTCAGCGATCTCCCAAAGAAGTTTTACGCAACGTCAAATTAACATTGACTGATGGAGTCGCCACGCTGCTGGGAACCGATGAGGAAGTGGGAATCCGGTATGAATTATCCGGAGTGACGACCGATTCCGTGGGGGAAGCTTTGTTGCCGACCCAACGTCTTTCCGCCATTCTGCGCGAAGTGCAGGACGATACCATCCAGATCGAGGTGAATGAAGAAGCCCTTTGGATTCGTACGGCACAAAGTGAATTCCGCCTCAGCGTGGAAGATCCCGCCCAGTTTCCGACTGTGGCGAAGTTCGAAGATGACAATTACTTCGTGATTCCGGGAAAAGCGTTCCGGCAGGGAATTCAGCGAACGCTGTTTGCGACCGATACCGAAAGTACCCGTTATGCCCTGGGAGGAATTCTGCTGGAGATGGCCCCGGAAACCGCCACTCTCGCAGCAACGGATGGACGGCGGCTGGCTGTCATCAAGATGAATTGCAGCGTCCATGGAACCATGGAAAATGAACTGGGCCAGCCAGTCGTTCCCGCAAAAGCGATGGCGCTCATTGAACGCTCCATACAGGATGATGATCAGGAAGTGCATCTGGCGGTGCATCAACATCACGTACTTGTCCGCAGCGGGTTATCGACGATTTACGCCCGGCTGGTGGAAGGACGTTTTCCCCGGTATCAGGACGTCATTCCGGATCAGTGCGAAACCACGATCGAATTTGTGGTCGGCCCCTTCTTGTCCGCTGTCCGCCAGGCCATGATCGTCACAAATGAAGAGAGTCGCGGTGTCGATTTTGCGTTTGGAGATGGCACGCTGACACTCACCAGCGTGGGCCAGGATGTCGGATCATCACGAATCGAATTGCCTGTCAGTTTTGAAGGGACTCCATTTGTGATCACCTTCGATCCGCGATTTGTTCAGGAATTTTTGCGTGTTCTGGAGCCGGCCGGACCGGTCACACTTCAACTGGTGGATGGCGATAGTGCAGCAGTTTTCAAAGCCGAGGAAAACTACACCTATGTTGTCATGCCGCTGGCTCGCGATTAACCGCCTGCTGAAAAACGCATCCACAGAAATGTCTGTACTGCCAGACACTGCGGGTTTCTTGAGAAAATGGACCAGGCATTTCTGTCTGGTCGAGATTCGATTGTTTTCAACAGGCGGTTCGGAAGCCGGCAGCAACGATCAAACAGAATATAACGGGTTCATTCTGTTTGTCTGAACAGGACGCCGGTTTGAGAATGGATTTGACCATGAACGAGATTCCCCGGGAACGGAGTCGCCCTTATGACACTTCTGAACCGGATACGCTGGGGAATGTTCTCTCGCGATTGTTCGCTGCGCGGGGATACGGCCGTGTTCAGGGAGATCGTCAGCTTCAAGTGGCCTGGCAGCAGGTGGCGGGAGAAGAGACAGCCCGGTCTTGCCGGGTACTGACATTCAGAAACGGCATTCTCCAGATTGGAGTTGCCAATGGAGCGCTGTTGAATGAACTGGCAGCCTTTCAGAAGCAGGAATTTCTCCTGAAATTCAAACAGGATTTTCCTCATCTGCGAGTCCGGGATATCAAATTTAAGCTGCGTGGGTATTTGACGTCCGAAAGCTGAATGAAGCGGAATAAAATTCGTGAAGTTTTAACTGGATCGTTATGAACGACAAATCGAAATCTGAAGACTACGGCGCTGATAAAATTCAACATCTGGAAGGGATCGAAGGGATTCGGCACCGGCCAGCCATGTATATTGGTGGCACCGATCTTTCTGGATTGCATCATCTGGTTTATGAAGTGACGGATAATGTTCTGGATGAATATGCTAACGGATATGCCACGGTCATGAACGTGCATATCCACGGGGACGGCTCGGTGAGCGTTTCCGATGACGGCCGCGGGATTCCGGTCGATATCATGAAAGATAAGGGGAAATCCGCCCTGGAAGTCGTGTTCTCAGAAATTCATGCCGGTGGGAAGTTCGATCGCAAAGCCTATGCTGTTGGAACCGGAGGATTGCACGGTGTGGGAATCACCGCTGTGAACGCACTCAGCGAATGGGTGGAAGTGGAAGTTTCCCGCCAAGGATTCGTCTGGCATATGGAATTCTCCAAGGGACGAATGACGTCGCCCCTTTCCAAAGGGGCCGCGACGGAACAGACGGGAACAAAAGTCACTTTCAAACCCGATCCCACGATTTTTCCAAACGTCACTTTCAACTACGACACCATCCACAAGCGGCTCCAGGACTGCGCTTTTTTGAACGCAGGCGTCCGAATTAATATCACCGATGAACGGACCGGACAATCGGACATCTTTCACTATGAAGACGGACTCGCGGAGTTTGTTAAATGGATTAACCGGACGGAAACTCCCATTCATCCTGATGTCATTCGGATCCGGGGAACAATCGAAACTGTGGATGTCGACATTGCGCTCCAATGGAATGATGGCTATTCCGAAAGTGTCCGCTGTTTTGCCAACGGAATTTCCAACTCCGATGGGGGAACGCATTTTTCCGGATTCAAAACAGCCCTGACGCGCACACTGAATCAATACGGAAAAACGCATAATCTGTTCAAGGACATGAATCCCAGCGGAGACGACTTTCGTGAGGGTCTGGCTGCCGTGGTTACGGTACGGATTCCCAACCCGCAGTTTGAATCGCAAACGAAAATCAAGCTGACAAATCCCGAAGTCGAAGGAGCCGTGAATTCGGTGGCGGGAGACGTCCTGACGAAGTTCCTCGAAGAAAATCCCGCCATTGCCAAAAACATCTGCCAGAAAGGTCTGCGAGCTGCGGAAGCCCGCGAAGCAGCCCGAAAAGCCCGGGATATGGCTCGCAGCCAGAACCGCGTTTCCGGAGGAGGCCTGCCCGAAAAACTTCGCGACTGCCGCAATCATTCGCTGGAAGTTTCCGAACTCTACCTAGTGGAAGGGGACTCCGCTGGTGGATCGGCCGACCGGGGCCGGGATTCCGCCACGCAGGCAGTCCTGCCTCTCCGCGGAAAAATTCTGAACGTCGAAAAAGCACAGATGGTCAAAGTGCTGGCCAATACGGAAGTGACCGCACTGTTCAAAGCCATCGGAATTCTGCCATTGGCGGAAGAAGTGGATGTTCAAAAACGTCGCTATGGAAAAATCATCCTGATGACCGACGCGGACGTCGACGGTTCCCATATTCGAACCCTGTTGTTGACCTTTATTTTCCGCCACATGCGGGAACTTCTCAAACAGGGATGCGTCTATGTCGCGCAACCTCCCTTATATCGCGTTATTCCCCGTGGAAAACGGAGTCAGAAGCCGCGCTATGTTCAGACTCATCAGGAAATGATGAGCGAACTTCTCGGGCTGGGACTCGATGGGGCCACCCTGATCCTTCACCCCCGCGAAAGTCTGATCGGTCCTTCCACCTCGGGAACGGTGGAACGTCGCGAAATTTCAGGATCGCAACTCCTCGAACTGGCGGAAACACTCAATATCCTGGCAGAACCAATTGAAGCCCTCGAACGACGAGGCATTTCGTTACGCCGCCTGTCAATGGCACATACCACCTCGGAAGGTCTCCTGCCCCGATTTCGAGCCATTCGTGGAACGGAAGAACACTGGTTCGCCACCCGTGAAGAAATGGATGCGTTCCTTCGGGAAGATAAAAAAACAGCGGATGAACTCCCCCAACGCGAATCAGCTGTGGAACCTAAACCTGGAGAAGAAGGGTCGGAAACGGCAGCAGTTGACCTGACCACCAAGGCAGATCTGTTTGAAATTCGGACGATCAACCAGGTTCTCAAAACGCTTCAGGAAAAGTTTCAACTTTCTCTGAACGATCTGTTGAACGCGCCGCCACGAAATACGGAACAGGTTTATCCCTACGACATTATGGGCCACGATTCGCCCCGAAAACTGCCGAACCTGCGGGAACTGGTCCCTGCTCTGCGGGAACTGGGTGAAAAGAGCCTCACTTATACCCGGTTCAAGGGACTCGGCGAAATGAACTACGATGAACTGGCTGTGACCGCCATGGAAGCAGAAACCCGGCTTCTCAAACGTGTCACGCTGGATGACGCTGCCGCAGCGGAAGAAATCTTCCGCGTCCTGATGGGCGACCACGTCGAACCCCGTCGAGAATTCATCGAAAAACACGCTCTCGATGTCAAAGATCTCGACGTGTGAGATTATGATTTGGTGTCTGACATAATTCCTGTCATTTCTGACATAAAACCTGTCACGATTTGACAGAATTATTGTCACGGATGGAAAAATCATCGGTGGGGAACGCTCCCTGATGGCGGTGTGGGCAGTGACAATAGGCCCACTCATAAACCACGTGGTCGAATAGACTTCCTGGTTTGATCTGGAGATAGCCTACAAACCGGGCAGCTTCACGGCTGGCAGGACTGGTCACACCCGAACATTGGCATTCCTTTTTCACTCAGCCAGAGCTGCGTCGAATGTCCTGTTTT
>Ga0182738_1000235_pt1 | contig 83681 bp, 79 predicted proteins | sample eDN5th30CBELigMG_FD_128876 | JGI IMG/M metagenome (GOLD analysis project Ga0182738, IMG submission 128876) | Enriched Miracle-Growth compost microbial communities from Emeryville, California, USA - eDNA 5th pass 30_C BE-Lig MG (version 2)... ... | reverse complement strand
GTAGTTGCCGGGCTCGGGGTTCTCGAGCACCACCGGACGACCGGTCTCGGCGGCAGCCTTCTCCGCCGCGGCCTTCTCGGCGTCGGTGGCAGCAGGTGCGGTTGCCCCACCCGGGGTGGCCGAGGTGTTGAACTTCTCGAAGTAGAAGTTCGTCGGCTCGATGCCGTTCTCGGACAGGTGGTTACGCACTGCCTCCACCATGGGCGGCGGACCGCACAGGTAGATGTCCACATCACCGTCGTTGAGATGCGACGGCTCGAACAGACCCGTCACGTAGCCCTTGTTCGGAGCGGACGACGCCTCGTCGGCGACGCAGTAGTCGAACGTGAAGTTCGGCAGCCGCTTCGTGTACTCCTCGAGCGCGTCGAGCTCGACGAGATCGTGGTCGAAGGTGACACCGTAGATCAGGTGCACCGGCTGGTCCGAGCCGTCGGCCTCGATCTTCGACAGGATCGACAGCAGCGGCGCCAGGCCGGTACCGCCGGCGAGCAGCAGCGACGGGCGCTTGCGCTCGCGCAGGAAGAAGCTGCCGAACGGGCCGGTGAACTCGAGGGTGTCGCCGACCTGCGCGCGGTCGCGCAGGTACTCCGACATCAGACCGCCCTCGGTGATCTTCACCAGGAACGCGAGCGAATTCTCGTGCGGGCCGGTGCTGAACGAGTACGAACGGGTCGCGGCCTTGCCGGTGCCGTCGTCGCTGCCGGGCACACCGATGTTGACGTACTGACCGGGCAGGAACACCAGATCGTCACGGTTGTCGATCTCGACGGTGAACCCGACCACGCTCTCGGAGTAGCGGCGCAGATCCGTGATGGTCGCGCTGTACGAGGCGGCCGCGGTCTTCGCGACATCGGAGGTGCTCGCGATCTGCACCACCAGATCGGATTCCGGCATCATCTGGCACGGCAGGCAGTAGCCCTGCTCGGCCTCTTCGTCGGTGAGGGCGTCCTCGATGTAGTCGCCGCCGTCGTAGCTGCCCGATTCGCAGAAGGCCTTGCAGGTTCCGCACGCGCCGTCACGGCAGTCGAGCGGAATGTTGATACGCGCTTTGTACGAGGCGTCGGCGACGGTCTCGTTCGGATTGACCTTGATGAAGCGGGTGACCCCGTCCTCGAAGCTCAATGCCACCTGGTAAGCCATGGCACGTGCCTCCTTTCGTGATCGGGGTGGAACTAGACGACGTAGACGTCGACGATGTGGTGGATGTAGTCGTTCTTCAGGACGATCTTCTTCTTCTTGATCACCGGCTGTGCGCCCGAGACGTCGAGGGTGAGGAAGGTGGTTCCGAAGTAGGTGTCGGTGGTGTTGTAGCGGAAGTACAACGAGAACCAGTTGTGCCGCAGATCGATCTCGGTGCCGCGACGCTCGAGGATCTCGACGTTGGTGATGTTGTGTCCCGTGCGGGGTTCGGGCAGCGAGGTCGCCGACGAACGGTCGGTGCGGATGCGGAACACCCGGTCCTCGAGGCCACCGCGGTTCGGGTAGTAGATCAGCGAGATCTCGGTCTGCGGGTTCTCGGTGAGAGCGCCGGCGTCGTCCCAGGCCGGCATCCAGTACTCGGCGTCGGGGTGGTAGCACTCGAGCCACTGCTCGAACTCGCGGTCGTCGAGCAGCCGGGCCTCACGGTAGAGGAACTGTTCGATGTCGGTCTGCGTGAATTCGTGTACGGCAGTCATGATTCCGGTTCCTCTCAGAGCGCGGACGGGTCGGCGGCGGAGCTCTCGGCGGCGATGGCCTCGCGCATCGTTTCGAGCCAGTAGCCGTGCTGGATCGGGTACAGGCCTTCGTCCTCGGTCTTCACACCGCTCGACAGCACCTTCGTCATGCCGAGATCCTGTGCGACCTCGTCGGGTCCGTTGAGGATGTGGGTTGCACCGCGGCTCATGTCGTTCCAGGGCGCAGCCGATGCGAGGTAGGTCTTCTGGCAGGAGCGGAACTCCTCGAGATCGTCCGGGGTGGCCATGCCGGTCGCGTTGAAGAAGTCCTCGTACTGACGGATCCGGTTGGCGCGGGACTCGGCGCTCTCACCCTTCGGTGCGATGCAGTAGATCGTCACCTCGGTCTTGTCCACGGAGATCGGGCGGAAGTGCCGGATCTGCGAGGAGAACTGGTCCATGATGTACACGTTCGGGTACAGGCACAGGTTGCGCGACGCCCCGACCATGAACTCGGCCTTCTTCTCGCCGAACTCCTTCGCCAGCTCGTCCTTGCGCGGGTACAGCGGACGGTCCTCGGGGTTGCCCCACCACATCCACAGCAGCAGGTGGCCGTGGTCGAACGAGTAGTAGCCGCCGCCCTGCTTGCCCCAGGTGCCGGCGTCCATCGCCTTGGTCTCGTTGCTGGACTCACCGGCGGTGCGACGCGCGGTGGTCGCCGCGTAGTTCCAGTGGGTGGCCGAGACGTGGTAGCCGTCGGCACCGTTCTCCGCCTGCAGCTTCCAGTTGCCGTCGTAGGTGTAGGTGGACGAACCGCGCAGCACCTCGAGGCCCTCGGGCGACTGGTCGACCAGCATGTCGATCATCTTCGTGGTGTCACCGAGGTGATCCTCGAGCGACTTGACGTCGGGGTTCAGGCTGCCGAACAGGAAACCGCGGTAGCTCTCGAAACGAGCAACCTTCCGCAGGTCGTGGCTGCCGTCGGTGTTGAACTGCTCCGGGTAGCCGGCGTCGCGGGGATCCTTGACCTTCAGCAGCTTTCCGTTGTTGCGGAATGTCCAGCCGTGGAAGGGGCACGTGAAGGTCGTGCGGTTGTCGGTCTTGCGACGGCACAGCATCGCACCGCGGTGGCTGCACGCGTTGATCAGGCAGTGCAGCTCGCCTTCCTTGTCGCGGCTGATGACGACGGGCTGGCGGCCGATGTACGTGGTGAAGTAGTCACCGACGTTCGGGACCTGGCTCTCGTGGGCGAGGTACACCCAGTTGCCCTCGAAGATGTGCTTCATCTCGAGTTCGAAGATCTCCTCGTCGGTGAAGACGTCACGGCGGATCTGGTACCGCCCGGTGCTCGGGTCTTCGACGAGTGCGCCGTCGAGGCGAGTGCGCACGTGCTCCACGATGTCGGTCATGGGATCCTCCAGGTAGCGGGCTTCGTTCCCGGGACGGACGGGGCGGTGTCCGACGCGGCCGAGCCTGTACTGAAGATTCGTGATGACCGGGTTCTTCCGGTCCGGCTCGACGCGATGTGTCCGGCGATATCTCCACGATGACAGCCTGTGGCTACGGTCACACCAGGCAAATGCCTAGGGATACCTAGGACCCCTGGACGGAGGGCCGAAAGGCCCTCGACCGTGTTCGGATGCCGTGGTCGAGGAGCTATCGCCGCCGGAGGCACGGAGATGTCCTCGATCGATCGGTTCTCGACGATTCTCGTTGACACTACCAAATCGATGAATATGATTATGACTTAACTCATTGATTGGAGGGTTGCATGACCTACATCGTGACCGAACCCTGCGTGGACATCCTCGACAAGGCCTGCATCGAGGAGTGCCCGGTCGACTGCATCTACGAGGGCGGACGGATGATGTACATCAATGCGGAGGAATGTGTGGACTGCGGCGCGTGCGAGCCGGTGTGTCCGGTCGAGGCCATCTTCTTCGAGGAGGACGTGCCCGAAGAACATTCGGCTTACATTGCTGCCAACCACGAGTTCTTCGCCGAGATCGGGTCACCGGGCGGAGCGTCGAAGGTCGGACCCACCGATTTCGATCCTCCCCTGGTGAAATCGCGTCCCGTTCGAGCGTGATCGCACATTCCGGCCGAACGGGAGGGGGAGCCGCGGCCGCATTGGGTCTCGTCGTCGCACTCACCTTCGCGTTCACCGTGGTCGGTTCGAACATCCCGGGACCGCTCCTACCGCTCTACGAGGAACGGCTCGGGATGTCCCCGTTCGTGCTCGCGGCACTGTTCGCAACGTATTTCGCGGCATTGATCTCGATGTTCCTCGTGATGAACCGGACGAGGGTGGGCCGCCACGTGCATCTCGTTCTTCCGGGGGCCGTGCTCGTCGGGATACTCGGTGACGTCGCCTTGTGGCTCGGAAGCGACTTCTCTCCGCTTCTCTTTCTCGGCCGGGCGCTGACCGGAGTCTGTGTCGGTGCGGCCACGGGCTCCGCGGCGACCCTCGCCGTCACCGCTCGCGGGGAGGCCGGCCGGACGCTCGCGGCGACCGGCGCGATCGGTGGCTCCTTGATCGGTCTTCTCTCGGCAGCCGTCGTGGCCGAGACCTTCGCCGATCCGACCGTGCTGATCTACCGTCTCCATGCTGTGGCACTTCTGGTGTGCGAAGTTCTTCTCATCGTGGTGCTGTGGTGGAACCGCGCACGAATACGCGCTGCGACGGTCGTCGAGCCGACGGTGAGCAGCAGCAGTGGGCGCGGGCAACCCCGGGATATGGCCACGCCCGGCAGGCTCGCCGCCTACGGCCTCGGGGCAGCGGGTTGGACGGTCGGCGGAATCGCGGTGGGTGTGCTACCGACGACGCTCCGGAGCAGTCTGCAATCGGGCCTGCTCGTCGCCGGGGTCCTCGGTGGAATCGTGCTGCTGGTGGCGGCCTGGATCGCCCCGCATGTAGCGAGAGTCGTGCGTCGCACTCTGTCCGCCCCTCGTTCGCTCGTCCTGTTGGGCTCCGGTGGTGTCGTTCTCGTGGCGGGCGTTCTGTCCGGCCGGCTCGTCCTGGTTCTCGTCGGCTGTCTGTTGTGGGGAATCGGGCAGGGATTCGCCTACGCGAAGGGGCTGGAGCTCCTGACGAGAGGGTCGACACCGGTGCAGCAGGGGAGGGCCACGTCGTTGTATGCGTGCGTCTCCTACGGATTCGCGGCATCGATGATTCTTCTGGCCGGAGCACTGTCGTCCGGTCTGGGCTATGTGCGCGGAACCGCTGTCATGGTCCTTCTGTTCTCGGCCTTCTGTGGTGCGGTCCTTGCCTTCGGGCGCAGGTATTGGAAGTCGACCTCCGTTGCCGCGCTCCCGGACGTTCTGGCCGTCGAACGCTGATACGCGCCCGATTCACGGCTTCCTATGGACATTTCGGATTCATGACCATACTGTGATGCCAATCACGAATAATGATGCACATCATTCGTCCCGAAAGGGGAGTCATGAGTCGAGTCGACCGTGGATGTCGTGTTCGGATCCTCGCCGCCATCGGAGCCGCTGCGCTCGTCCTCACAGGGTGTGGTTCGGGCGGAGGGGGGTCGCTCGCGGACGGCGATCTGCCGGACCAGGTCAAGGTCGTGTCCGTCACCGACCAGACCGGAACTACCGCATACGTCGGTAGCAGCCAGCTCAAAGGCATCGAACTCGCCATCGACGAAATCAACTCGCAGGATTACCTCGGCGACACCGAATTCGTCCTGGAGAAGCGGGATTCCGCGAGCGACACCCAGACTGCCGTCAGCCAGGCGACCGAGGCACTGACGGACCGGAACGTCAGCGCCCTGCTCGGTCCGGTCCTCAGTGCTCACGCGGTCGCGATCGCACCCCTCGTCGAACGGGCCAAGCTGCCGACCGTCTTCACTCAATCCGGCAGTGAAGGAGTTGTCATCGGTGACTACACCTACCGAGCGACGGCACCGATGGAAACGTACTTCGTCAAGGCCCTCGAGCGATTGCGCGACCAGGGCGCCCGTACTGTCAGTGTGCTCTACAACGCCGGCAACGTCACCCTGGCCGGACTCGGGGAACACACCATCCCGGAGGGGCAGGACGAGTACGGATACAAGGTCCTCTCGAACACCGCCGTCCAGGCCAGCACCCAGGACTTCAGCACCACCGCAACGCGTATCGCCGGAGAGAATCCCGACGCGGTGATCGTGCTGCTGGTGGGTGCAGGCAACTCCACCGCAATGTCCCAGCTCCGACAGGCCGGCTATACCGGCCCGGTCGTCGGGAACCCTGCCGCAGGCGCCGGAAACCTTGCGCCCGCAGGCGCTGCCGGTGCGGGAATGTACTGGGCCACCGACTTCAGTTTCCATCAGACCGCGCCCTCGTCGGAAGTCTTCGTCGAGGCCTATCGCGCGAAGTACAACGGCGAGAACCCGCTCAACTACGCCGCCGAGGGCTACGACGCGACCTGGATGTTGGCTCATGCGGTGAAGAACTCCGGCGGAGCCTCCCGCGAGGACATCCAGCGCGGACTCGAGCAGGTCGTCAGCGAGGGATTCGATGGTGCGCTCGGCCCGGTGACGTTCGAAGGTAACGACATGCGAGTCGAAGGCGTGCTGGTCGAGTGGACAGGCAGCGAGGAAGTTCTCGTCGAGGAATCCGATGTCGCCGAGTGACGATGTCGCAACCGTGCAGGCCGATTGCGTGCAGCCGATGCGCGCGCGTTCCGAGAAGAATCCAGCGTCAATGAGATCGAAGGAAGCGGCGCCATGTCTCAACTGGTGATCGATGCGCTCGTACTCGGGTCCATCTATCTGTTGTTCTGCCTGGGAATGAGCATCTCCTGGGGCACGATCGACATCCTGAACTTCGCCCACGGCGGGATCTTCATGTTCTCCGCGTTCGTGGCCTCGCAGATCGTTTCGCACGTCGAACTGGGACTGATCACGATCTGTGTCATCTCGGCGGTGGTCGGTGCGGTGGTGTCGGCGGCGATCGATGTGCTGGCCTTCCAGCCCATCCTCCGAAGAGCGAAGAACCAACGCACCGCCGAACTCCAGATTCTCATCGGCGGTATCGGCATCGGTACCATTCCGGTGGCAATCGTTCAGTTCTACACTCTCAGCGAACCCTTCGGCTTTCTGCGCAGCACCTACGAGACCACGGTGCACAGCTTCGGCGGGATGCGACTGTCCAGCACCGGGCTGGTCGTGCTCGGCTGCGCACTCGTATTGACAGTCTCGATCGCGTACTGGCTCAAGAACACCAGTCACGGACTCGCACTGCGGGCAATCGGTGTCGATTCTGAAACCGCCGAGCTCATGGGCGTCAAACGTCGGCAGTTGTCGTTGCTGACCATGGGGATCTCGGGTGGTCTTGCCGGACTCGCCGGCGCGCTGCTCACCTTCAACCTCGGAGCCATCACCGCTGAGAGCGGCGAAACGCTGCTGATCAAGGCATTCGCCATCATCATCCTCGGCGGAGTCGGCAGCACCGGCGGAGCTGCCCTCGGCGCCATGATCCTGGCCTTCTCCGAGGTCCTCGTCCTGCGGTACACCGGCGGCGGATGGGTCGACGCCGTCGGCTTCGGTCTGATCCTGGTCGTGCTGCTCCTGCGCCCGCAGGGAATCTTCGGAAAGAAGGAGGTGCGACGGGTATGAGCGACTTCTACTTCTCCAACATCGTGCTCATCCAGAGCACGTTCACGGTGCTGCTTCTCGCTCTGAGCATCCAGATCCAGTTCCGGATGGGAGTGTTCTCGTTCGCCGGCGCGGCGTTCTACGGGATGGGCTCGTACGGAGTCGCAATCCTCGTCCTGCACTATGACTTCGGGGCATTCTCTGCACTCGCGACGATCGTCGTGATCTGCGCCATGGTCGGGTATCTGCTCTCCCTGGTCGTACAGCGGCTCAACGGCCTCTATCTGGCGATGGCGACCGTCGCGTTCGTGATGATCGTGACGGTGGTTGCCCACAACGGCGGCACCCTCACCGGTGGCTCAGTCGGATTGTTCGGTGTACTCACTCCGGTGGAGATCTCCGTCCCGCACCTCCTCGCGGTGTGTGCGGTCGTGGTCGCGGCGATGATCGTCAGCGAGCGCGGCGCGATGGGACGTCGGATCGAAGCGGTCCGCGAAGACCCAGAACTGGCCTCCGCCATGGGTATCAACGTCGCCCGCTACCGCAAGATGTCGTTCGTCCTCAGCGGTGTCCTCGGGGCGCTGGGTGGGGGACTGAACATCCTCATGATGACCGCGATCGCTCCGGAAAACATCGGATTCCCGCTGATCGTGCTGGCCCTGACGATCATCATCGTCGGTGGATCCCGTTCGTGGATCGGCGTTCTCATCGGTGCCCTGATCTTCACCTGGCTGCCTGTCGTACTCGAGCAGGTCGGTACCTACCAGAGCATTGTCTACGGCGTGATCGTCGCCATCGCCGCGATCTTCATGCCCGGCGGCATCACCGGGATCGTCACGGATCTGTACCGTCGCCGGTCCGCTCGGTCGAACGCCGACGCCTTCGAATCGGAGCAACGACTCGAAGCCCGCGCGGCCGAGGAGGACGCCGCAGAGGCCGCGGAACTCCAGGCAGAGCTGGCGTCGTCCACCACCCCGTCAGGAGGGTCCCGATGACCACCGAACTCGTTCGACCACAACCGGACCACTCGGGTCCCGATGCGGGCGATGTACTGACGCTGGACGATCTTGCCGTCCACTTCGGAGGGATCAAGGCCGTCGACGGAATCACTCTGGGATTGGCGCGCGGCCGGATCTCGGGCATTCTCGGCCCGAACGGATCCGGTAAGAGCACTCTGCTCGGCGCGATCACCCGTCTGACCCCACTCACCCGAGGAACGCTTCGATTCGAAGGGCGGGACTACTCGCGGGTCCGACCGGAAGCTGTCGCACGACTCGGTATCGGTCGAACCTTCCAGACCGTCCGGCTGCTCGAGGACCTCACGGTTCGGGAGAACGTCCAGCTCGGACACGATCTGATCGCCGGGGCTCGGCCGTGGTGGCGTCGTCCCGGAAAAGCGGACCGCGAGACCGCCGACGCCGCGGTGGCGACGGCACTCGAACGGACCGGACTGGCCGGCAAGGAGGCCCTACGGCCGGGACAGCTGTCCTACGGTCTGCAACGACGTGTCGAGATCGCCCGAGCCATCGTGATGTCACCGAAGCTGCTGCTGCTCGACGAACCCACAGCGGGCATGAACCGTTTCGAACGGGAGGAGATCGGGGAGTTGATGGCCGATCTACGGGCGGAGGGACTCACCCAGCTCATCGTCGAACACGACGTGCAGATGATGGTCGACGTCTGCGACCACCTCTTCGCCATGAACTCCGGACGTCTGATCGCGTCGGGCACACCCTCGGATGTCGTGCGCGATCCGGCGGTGCGCGAGGCCTATCTCGGAAGGCAGGACAACGATGATCGAGATTCGTGATCTCCATGTCGACTACGGCAAGGTCAGTGCGGTCCGCGGTGTGTCGGTGACCGCACATCCCGGCCGGGTCACCCTGGTGCTCGGAGCGAACGGGGCCGGCAAGACCACCACTCTGCGCACGGTCGCCGGACTGAATGCCCCCACCTCCGGAGAAATCCTGGTCGATGGGAAGTCCGTCGTAGGGTGGCCGGCGCACCGGATCCTCGCCCGCGGTGTGTCGTTGGTGCCGGAGGGACGCCGAGTCTTCTCGTCGCTGACCGTGGGGGAGAACCTCAAGGTCGGTGGTCTGATCGCTTCGAAGAAGGACCGCGAGGAGTCGATGCGCCGGGCGTTCGAGATGTTTCCCATCCTCGAGGAACGACAGGATGGTCCCGCCGGTCTGCTCAGCGGCGGCGAACAGCAGATGCTCGCGTTCGGGCGCAGCCTCATGTCCCAACCCTCCTACATCCTGATGGACGAGCCGTCCATGGGATTGGCGCCTGCGGTGGTCGACCGCGTCATGGACAGCGTCCGCGCGATCGCGGACCGAGGTATCGGTGTGCTCATGGTCGAGCAGAACGCCGAGGCGGGCATGAAGATCGCGGACGATGTCGTCGTGGTCAACCGGGGCGAGTCGGTCTATTCGGGGCCCGTGGAGGAAGCACGGAAACATTCCTCGGTCGTGTCGGCCTTCCTCGGGGAGGCGGCGCTGACCGGTTCGGACAGCGGAGTCGAGAGCTGAGGATCATGAAGAAACATCTGCCGGTCGCGGTTGCCGCGCTCGCCGGCCTCGTCCTCACCACGGCGTGTGGTTCCGGTGGCGGTCCGGTCGCCGACGGTGAGATGCCCGTCGAGATCGAGATCGTGTCCGTCACGGACAAGACGGGGTTGACGGCGTTCGGGGGACAACCACAGTTCCGCGGAATCGAGTTGGCCGTCGAGCAGATCAACGAGCAGGACTATCTCGACGGCTCACGGATCTCGTTGCGCAGCCGTGATGCCGCGAGTGACACCCAGACCGCGGTGAGCCAGGCCGTGGAGGCCACCGCCGACCGTTCCGTCAGCGCCATGATCGGGGGTATCTCCAGCGCACAGGCCACGGCGATCTCGCCCCTCGCGGAGCGCTCGGGACTTCCGACGATCTACACACAGTCGGCGAGCGACGGGGTGCTGATCGGTGACTACACCTTCCGCGCCACGCCGCCGCAGACGACGCATGTAGCGACCTCGATGGCGCACCTGCAGCAGCTCGGTGTCCGACGGCTGAGTGTGTTGTACAACGCCGGTAATCCGGCCTTGACGGAGATGGCCGAGAAGAACCTCGTCGAAGGCCAGGACGAGTACGGTTTCGAGATCGTCTCGGCCACCGCGGTGCAGAACTCCACCCAGGACTTCGCCACGTCCGCGTCGAAGATCGCTGCGGAGAAACCGGATGCGGTTGCGATGCTGATCGTGGGTGCGCAGAACGCCACCGCGATGCGCCAGCTGCGGCAGGCCGGATACGACGGCCCCGTTCTCGGACAGACCGGGGCGGGCACCGGCAATCTCGTTCCGGCCGGGGCAGACGGGGCCGGCATGTTCTGGACCACGAACTTCACAGTGGACCAACCGTTCCCGTCCTCCCAGTCATTCGTTACCGCCTACCGCGCGAAGTACGGCGAGGATCCCGTGAACTATGCAGCCGAGGGTTACGACGCGGCATGGATGCTCGCGCACGCCGTCAAGGCGGCGGGCGGTGCATCACGGGAGGACATCCAGCGTGGTCTCGAAATGGTCCTCGAGAACGGCTTCGAGGGTGCTCAGGGATCGATCGGTTTCGAAGGTCACGACATGCGCACCGCGGGTGTGCTGGTCGAGTGGGACGGCACACGTGAGGTGGTGCTGATGGAGGCTGCCAAGACCTGAGCGGGTGCATCGGAAAGGTCCCCCGAGGAGATTCCCGGGGGACCTTTCGTTGTGTCGGTGGGACGTCGGTCAGCGTCCTTGCCAGACCGGTTCGCGCTTCTCCTTGAAGGCGCGTGCACCTTCCTGGGCATCCTGGGAGGAACGTACCGGTTCGTAGATCTCGCGCATCCTGTCGAACTCCTCGGCGTTCGACCAGTCCCGCGCCTGAGCGATGATCTCCTTGGTCGCACGTAGTGCGAGTGGGCCGTTCTTCGCGATGGTCCGCGCCAGCCGCAGAGCTTCCTCCAATGCCGTGCCCTCGGGTACGAGGCGGTTGAGCAACTTCGCTTCATAGGCGGTGGCGGCGGAGACGAACTCGCCCGTGAGACACCATTCGACGGCGAGTTGGTGGGGGACACGACGCGGCAGGCGCAACAGACCACCGCCACCGGCGAGCAGGCCACGCTTCACCTCCGGTAGCCCGAAGATTGCGGTTTCGGAAGCCACGATGAGATCGCACGCCAGCACGATCTCGAAGCCGCCGGCGACGGCATGTCCTTCCACCGCCGCGATCAGCGGCTTGGCGGGAGACTTCTCGGTGATGCCGGCGAATCCTCTGCCCTCGACCGAGGGACGTTCTCCCGCGAGGAAGGCCTTCAGGTCCATTCCCGTGCAGAAGGTCCTGCCGGCTCCGGTGATGACTCCGGCGACGAGATCGTCACGGTGGTCGAGTTCGTCGAGCGCGGTTGCGATGGCTACGGCAGTGTCGGTGTCGATCGCGTTGCGGACTTCGGGGCGATTGATCGTGATGATCTGGATGCCGTCGGACTGTTCGACATGGACCGGTGTGTTCATGGTCGTTCCTATCGTGGTTGCATGCGGATGGCACCGTCGATGCGGATCGTCTCGCCGTTGATCATGGCGTTGTCGACGATCGACAGTGCGAGCTTGGCGTACTCATCGGGTTGTCCCAGCCGAGCCGGATGCGGTGTCTGGGCGGCGAGGCCGTCGCGGATCTCCTGAGAGAACCTGGACAGGATCGGCGTGTCGAACGTTCCCGGTGCGATGCTGTTGACGCGCACGAGCTTCCGCGACAGATCGCGGGCAGCGACGAGGGTCATGCCGACCACGCCGGCCTTGGCGGAGGCATAGGGAATCTGTCCGATCTGGCCTTCCCAGGCCGCGACGGAAGCGGTGAGGATCACGACACCGCGTTCGCCGTCCACGGGTTCGTTGCGCACCATGCGGGCGGCGGCCAGGCGCAGGACGTTGAACGAACCGACGAGATTGATCCGGACGAGGTTCTCGTAGAGGTCGAGAGAGCCCGGGGTACCGTCCTTCTCGACGACCCGGACAGTGCCGCCTCGGCCGGCGCAGTGCACCACGGCCCGGATCGGGGCGAGCGCTTCGGCGGTGTCGAGCGCGCGATCGACCGCCTCCGGGTCGGTGACGTCGGTGGGGGTGAACACCGCGAGGTCGCCGAGTGTCTTGGCGACCACCTCTCCGTCCGAGGTCGGCAGATCGACGATCACTGTGGGTGTGCCCTGTGCGACGAAACGTTCGACCGTGGCGCGGCCGAGGCCGGAGGCTCCTCCGGTGACGACGGCGGATCCCTGTGTCATGTCCATGATGGCTCCTGTCTGGTCCGGTTATCGGATTCGTTCGAGAATCGTGGCGTTGGCCATTCCGCCTGCCTCGCACATGGTCTGGAGGCCGTAGCGTCCGTCGATTCGTTCGAGATGCGCGAGCAGCGAAGTCATCAGGCGCGCCCCGGACGCGCCGAGAGGATGGCCGAGCGCGATGGCGCCGCCCACGGGATTGAGTACTTCGTCCGGGACACCCATCTCCCGCTGCCAGGCGAGGGGAACCGACGCGAAGGCCTCGTTGACCTCGAAGGCGTCGATGTCCTCCAACGACAGTCCGGCTCGGTACAGCACCTTCTCGGTGGCAGGGATGGGTCCGGTGAGCATCAGAGTCGGGTCGTCTCCGACGACGGCGCCGGCGCGGATCGTTGCGCGTGGACGTAGGCCCAGTGAACGGGCGCGGTCTTCGGACATGAGCAGCAGGGCCGCTGCTCCGTCGGAGATCTGTGAGGAGTTTCCGGCGGTGATCTTCCAGTCGAGATCGGGGAACTGGGCACGCCATTCCTCCGTGGCGAATGCAGGACGCAGGCCCGCGAGGGCGTCCGCCGTGGTGCCTTCGCGTATGGTCTCGTCCGCCGTTACGGTGCCGTCGGGAGTTGTGACGGGAACGATTTCGGAATCGAACCACCCCTCGCGTCGCGCGTAGGCCGCCCGTTCGTGGGAGCGGGCCGAGTAGTCGTCCAGTTCGGCGCGGCTCAGTGCCCATTTGTGTGCGACGAGTTCCGCAGCGATCCCTTGCGGTACCAGGGTGGGGAAACGTTCGCGCATGCCGACGCCGTGGGCATCCTTCCCCAGCGCGGCGGACCCCATGGGGACGCGACTCATCGATTCGATGCCGGCGGCGACCGCGATGTCGTATGCACCGGATTCGATGCCCTGCACGGCGAAGTCCACGGCTTGCTGGCCGGAGCCGCACTTGCGTTCGACGGTCACCGAGGGCACGTGTTCGGGGAAGCCGGCGGCCAGCAGTGCCTGTCGGCCCGGGGTCGCCGACTGTTCGCCGGATTGGTTGACGCAGCCGACGATCACGTCGTCGATCGATCCGGGGTCGAGGTCGTTGCGGGAGACGAGACCGGAGAGGACGGCGGCGAGCAGGTCGTTCGGATGGATGCCGGCAATGGCGCCGGTGGGTTTGCCCTTGCCGACGGGGGAGCGGACGGCGTCGACGATCACAGCACGAGTCATGGGAGCCTCCCGAGTGGGAAATCAATGATGATGGTTACTATAAATCAGATCGCGTGCTCGTATGGCACCGGTCACAACAGGGGGTCGCGCCGGTGACTCCTACGGGAGGTCGCCGAGGCGTGGGGAAGTGCCGGGCCAGCGGATGCGCTCGTCCGCACAGATGCCGTCATTCAGCTCGTCGACGGGGACTGCATAGTGGAAACGCAGGTCGCGGCGGGCGAAGAGCCAATCCTCGTCGCGTCGGACGTACTCGTCGGCGTACCTGTAGGACGCCAGCACCAGTGTGCCGTCGAGTGCGAGTTCGGCGCGTCCGGTGAGCAACCCCCGGGCGTGATCACCGTCGAGGCTGAGCAGGTCGCTCAGTGGCTGGTGCAGCGTGAGGATGTATCGATCCATGGCGCCGCGGTAGAAGGCGCGGATGGCGTCTCGTCCTCGTGATGTGACACCGGAGCGGACGAATTCGCCGTCCTCGGTGAACATCGAGACCACGGCGTCGAGATCTCGGTCGTCGACGGCGATCGCGTAGGCGGCGATCAGATCCTGGATCCGGGCACGATCCTCGAGCCGCGCCAGGCGACGGGTGAGCGTGTCGAGACGGTCGGGGTCGGTGTCCATCGGCATGAGGCCTCCGAGCTGGGTGCTGGTGCGACGAGCTGTCGCGGATGACGCGCTGACAGCCTAGCAATTGCGGACTAATCATTATCATGGTTACTATTCACCCGTCGGAGTGAGTGACCTTGACCACACCGACCCGCATCTCTAGGTTAATGATGAACAGGAAAGGTGGCGTCATGGGGAATCCGGGAGTGGAGGACGAACTCCGCGAAATTCGTGAGGCCGCCGCCCGAGTGGCACGTGAGCGTTACGCGCCGAAAGCTGCACAGTGGGATCTCGATCGCACTGCGTTTCCGCACGAAGAACGCCGTTTCCTCGGAGAGCTCGGCTACCTCGGTATCGCATTGCCCGAGGAGTACGGAGGTGCGGGGGCGCCGCTGTCCCATGCCCTCGCGGTGATCGAGGAATTCGCCAAGGTCTGCCGGCCCGCCGCCTTCCAGATCTTCGAATCCAATACAGGTCCCGCTCAGGTCGTCGCGCTCATGGGCACCGAGCACCAGAAGAAGACCTTCCTCCCCAGGATCGCTGCCGGTGAGATCACGATGGCAGTGGCCATCTCCGAACCCGACGCAGGTTCCGCTGCAACCGACATGACCACCAAGGCGACCCGCACCGACGACGGCGTCGTGGTCGACGGCATGAAGCGCTGGATCTCCAACGGCAGCGAAGCCGACGTCTACCTCACCTACTGCAGAATGAGCGACGCCCCCGGTTCGAAGGCGATCGGTGCGGTCCTGGTCGAAGCCGACCGCCCCGGAATGTCCTTCGGGGCGCGAGAGAAGCTCATGGGTTTCCGGGGTATCCCGTCCGCCGACATCTTCTACGACCATGTCGTCGTGCCCGAGGAGAACGTGGTCGCCGAGGCGGGCGCGTTCAAGAAGTTGTTCGGCGCCTTCACCATCGAACGCCTCGGCAACACGACCATGAGCCTGGCGATCGGACAGGAAGCACTCGACCGTACCGTCGCCTACGTGCAGGAGCGTTACCAGTTCGGTAAACCGCTGGTCGAATTCCAATCCGTTCAGATGATGTTGGCGGACATGGTCCTGCAGGTCGAAGCTGCACGCCTGCTCCGCGACCGGGCGGTGGCCAACATCGTCGACGGACTGCCGAATCCGCTCGAGGTCTCACTCGCGAAGTGCACGGCCAACGAGATGGCCAAGCGCGTGACGGACGCGGCCATCCAGCTGCACGGCGGTAACGGGTACACCGAGGAATTCGGAATCGAACGGCTGCACCGGGATTCGCACGGATGGGCGCTCGCCGGCGGAACTCCGACCATGCAGCGCACCCGGATCGTCTCCGAACTGCTCGGCCGCACATTCGATCAGCGCGCCTGACAAAGCACACGCACACACAATTCGAAGCTTCTCGAAGAACGAGGTGAACGACATGTTGGGTCGATACGAAGGGCGAATCGCCGCAATCATCGGTGGCGGTTCGGGAATGGGCCGGGCGATCAGCCACCGGATCGCACAGGAAGGCGGTCACGTCTACGTCGCCGACCTGTCCGAAGAGGGCGCGAACACCGTCGCCGAGGAGATCCGTTCCGACGGCGGAGCGGCCACACCCATCCGGGTCGACGCCACGAACAAGGACGACCTGCGCGCTCTGTTCGGCAAGATCGAGGCCGAACACGGCGTACTGCATGCGCTGCACGCCCAGGTCGGTATGCCCGGGCCCGGCGGAATCGACGTGGACGACGCGGAATGGGAGAAGAACATCGCGGTCAACGTCAAGAGCGCCTACTACTCCACGACTCTCGGTTTCGATCTGCTGAAGAAGGCCGACGGCAAGGGCTCGATCACGTTGACGTCGTCGACCTCGGCACTCATCGGCTCCCCGTTCAGCCCCATCTACTCGATGACGAAGGGTTCCCTCGTTCCGTTCGCCCGCTCGCTGGCGCTGGTCGGAGCCAAGGACGGAATCCGTGTGAACGTCATCTGCCCGGGGCAGGTGGTCACCCCGATGCTGTCGCAGTTCTTCGGTCGTGAACCCGGCGCGGACGTCTCGGCCCTCACGAAGGATTTCGTTGCGACCATCCCGCTCGGACGTGGTGCCCAACCGGAGGAGATCGCTTCGGTGATCGCCTTCCTCAACAGTGACGACGCCAGTTACATCACCGGTACGACCATCCCGGTCGACGGCGGACTCACCGCACAGTAACGCTGGTCCAACGGGAGGAGCTGCACAATGGTTCAGGTCGGATTACTGCTCAGTGACGTACCGAAATCGGTCAGTCCTGCCCAGCAGTTCAAGGATGTGTTGCGCATCGTCGACGCGGCACAGGAGAACGGGTTCACCTACATCGCCATCGGACAGCACTTCCTCTACGGAGACCTGCGATGGCTGCAACCCGTCCCCCTGCTGGCACGGCTGGCCGCGCATGTCGAACCGGACGTCAAGCTCGTCACCCAGATCATGATCGCACCGCTGTACCACCCGGTGATGCTCGCCGAGGAGATCGCCACCCTCGACGTGGTCACGGAAGGGCGTCTCATCTTCGGTGCCGGTCTGGGATACCGCCCCGAGGAATTCGACTATCTCGGAATCCCGTTCAAGGAACGGGCCGGCCGGTTCGACGAATCCCTCCAGGTCATGAAGAAGTTGTGGACCGAGGACGACGTCACATTCGAAGGCAAGTACTTCCGACTCGAGGGCGTCAAACCACATCTGCGTCCGGTGCAGGATCCGCATCCGCCCATCTGGATCGGAGCACACGCGATGGCCGGTGTGCGTCGCGCAGGGAAGTACGGCGACGCCTACGCGACTCCGCCCGAGACACCGAAAGAGGAAGTCCTCGAACGCTTCCGTGTGGTACGTGACCTGTTCGCTGAGCGCGGCAAGGAATTCGGGCCGCAGCCGCTGCGCCGCAACGTACTCGTCGCGGACACCCGGGAGCAGGCGATGCAGGAGTACGCGCGGGTGGCTCAGGGCCGCTATCTGACCTACATGAACAAGGGCCTCGACGTCATGAAGGGGACGGACCTCGAGAACGAGTTCGCGAAGGCTGTGTCGGGGCATGCCGTCGTCGGCGATCCCGAGCAGGTCGTCGCGCAGCTCACCGACCTCGTGACCACCCTTCCTGTCGATCCGTTGCTGATGCGACCGCAGTGGCCGACGATGGATGCGGACGAGACGATCGCCGCCATCGCGCGTCTCGGCAAGGACGTGGTCCCCTCGATCACTGCGATCGCCCCGAACCGAGAGTTGACATGATGCAGACCTACGCCGATCTCCACCCCACCTTCCCGGATCCGCAGACCTGGACTCTCGATCATGTTCTGAGGACGCATGCTGCAGCCCAACCGGATTCGGAATTCCTGATCACCCCGGAAGAAGACCGGCGGTTCACCTACTCGCAGATCCTCATCTCCGCCGAGACGATCGCCAGTAGTTGGTACCGATGTGGCGCCGAGGCGGGCGACCGAGTCGTGATCATGGCGCAGAACTCCTCGGAGCTGGTGCGGACCTGGTTCGCCGCTGCGGTCGGCAACCTGGTCGAGGTGCCCATCAACACGAACTACGAAGGGGAGTTCCTGCGTCATCAGGTCGTCACCGTCGAGCCGCGGTGGGCCGTCATCGACGCCGCGTACGCCCGACGATTCGTGACGATCGCCGAGCATGCGCGCGGCATCGAGAAGTTCTGGGTGATCGACGACGAGAGCGGAACCCGCACGGAGGCAATCGAACTTCTGCGATCGCACGGTTGGGCGGCCGACGAGTGGGAAGGCCTCGAAGTCGGGGAGATTCTCGAGCTGCCGAAGGCGACACCCGAAGAGCTCGGTGCCATCTTCTTCACCTCGGGCACCACCGGTCCGTCCAAGGGCGTGGCCATGCCGCACTCCCAGCTCTACTTCTTCGCGCAGGAGGTCGTCTGTTTCACGCGGCTGACGAAGGACGACACCTACCTGACCACGACCCCGCTGTTCCATGGCAACGCCCAGTTCATGGCGGTCTACCCGGCACTGATCGCCGGTGCCCGCGCCGTGGTGCGTCCCAAGTTCAGTGCGAGCCGGTGGATCGACCACGTGCGTGACGACGATGTCACCGTCACCAATTTCGTCGGTGTGATGATGGACTTCGCCTGGAAGCAGCCGCCGCGTGACAACGACCTCGACAACCGGTTGCGGTGTGTCTACGCCGCGCCGACAGCGAGCTCCATCGTCGAGGATTTCAAGAAGCGCTACGGAATCGAAGCATTCGTCGATGCTTTCGGACTGACGGAGACGTGCGCCCCCATCATCGCCCCCTACGGCGTCCCGCGCCCGCCGGGCGCCGCCGGCCTGGCTGCGTCACAATGGTTCGACATCCGCCTGGTCGATCCCGAGAACGACCGGGAGGTCGAGGTCGGGGAGGTCGGTGAACTGGTGGTCCGTCCGGTTCAGCCCTGGACCTGCAGCATGGGCTACTACAACATGCCGGAGAAGACGCTCGAGGCGTGGCGCAACCTCTGGTTCCATACGGGCGATGCGCTGAAGAAGGACGAGCACGGCTGGTTCTACTTCGTGGACCGCTACAAGGACGCGTTGCGACGCAGGGGAGAGAACATCAGCTCCTACGAGATCGAACAGGCGGTCCTGGGGCACCCCGCCGTGGTCGAGTGTGCGGTGATCGGTGTGCCCGCCGACGTCGAAGGTGGTGAGGACGAGGTGCTCGCCGCCGTCGTGTGCAACGGTGGCGGGACCCCGGATCCGGAGGAGATCCTCGCATGGTGCGACGGCAGGGTGCCGGCCTTCGCCATTCCCCGCTATCTGCGTTTCGTGGACGAACTGCCCAAGACCCCGTCGGAGAAGGTGCGCAAGGCCGCCCTCCGCGAGGAGGGGGTCACCCCCGACACCTATGACCGCTCCGCGATTCACGACACCCACCGCGCCACGGTGCCGGCGGTCTGAGAGCCGAGGAAGGCATTATCGATGGATTTCACCACCGACGAGACCCACGACGAGATCCGACAGGGAATCCGCGATCTGTGCAAGCGATTCCCCGACGAGTACTGGGCCGAACACGACGAATCCCATGAATTCCCTTGGGAGTTCTACAACGCGATGGCCGACGGCGGCTGGATGGGCCTGACCGTGCCGGAGGAATACGGCGGTGGCGGACTCGGTGTCACCGAAGCCGCCATCGTCGAACGGGAGATTGCGGCCTCGGGCGCGGGCATGGGCGGCTGCAGCGCAGTCCACATCGGCATCTTCGGCTTCGAGCCGATCATCCACCACGGCTCCGAAGAGATGAAGCGCAAGTACCTGCCGCGCGTCGTCACCGGCGAGCTGCACACCTCCTTCGCCGTCACCGAACCGGATGCCGGTACCGACACCACCAACATCCGCACCTTCGCGAAGAAGGTCGACGGTGGATGGCTCGTCTCCGGCAAGAAGGTGTGGATCACGAAGGCGCAGGAGGCCGAGCGCATGCTCCTGTTGTGCCGCACCAGCCCGCGCGGCGAGAACGCCAAGCGCACCGCCGGCATGACCCTCATGTTCGCCGAGATGGACCGCAGCAAGGTGCAGATCCGGCCGATCCCGAAGATGGGACGCAACGCGGTCGACACCAACGAGTTGTTCATCGACGAGTTGTTCGTCGCCGACGAGGACGTCGTCGGCGAGGTCGGTCACGGCTTCCGCACCATCCTCGGTGGTCTCAACGCCGAACGGGTCATCTCCGCGAACGCCGCCCTCGGCATCGGCGAAGCAGCGTTGCGTCGGGGCGTCGACTATGCCAAGCAACGCGAGGTCTTCGGGCGACCGATCGGACAGAACCAGGGGATCGCCTTCCAGCTGGCGGAGGCACGGATCCGTCTGGACGCAGCCCAGGCAGTGCTGGACAAGGCGACGTGGATGGTCGATCAGGGACTGCCGTGCGGTCGCGAGGCGAACGCCGCAAAGTTCCTCTGCGCGGAGGCCGGCTTCTACGCCGCCGATGTCGCCCTGCAGACGCACGGCGGTTTCGGTTACGGCAAGGAGTTCCACGTCGAACGGTACTTCCGGGAGGCGAGGTTGATGCGGATCGCCCCGATCAGCCAGGAAATGGTTCTCAACTACACCGCCGAACACGTGCTCGGCCTGCCCCGCAGCTACTAGGAGGACCTCGTGCAGCCCTATCGTTCGATCCTGTTCGTGCCGGGACACCGGCCACGTTGGGTGGACAAGGCCATCGCGGCAGGAGCCGACTGCGTGGTCCTCGACCTCGAGGATTCGGTGCCGGCCGCGGAGAAGGAAGCGGCCAGGACCACCGTGGCGGAATCCATCACCCGCGTGCGTGAGACGAACGGCGAGGTCGGCTTGTTCGTGCGGGTCAATCCGCTCGCGACCCGCCTGACCGGTGCGGACCTCGAATCCGTCGTCGTTCCGGGGTTGACGGGGATCTTCGCTCCCAAGATCGAACGGGCCACCGACGTTCTGCAATACGATGCGCTGCTCGACCACTTCGAGATGCGCAACGGCGTCGAGGGGCTCGAGTACATCGTGCCGGTCGAAACGGTCAGGGCGATCCAGAACAGCCGGGAGATCGCGTCGGCGTCCCCGCGGGTCGGCGCCATGATCGGTCCGTCCGCCGAACACGCCGACATCGCCCGTGAGGTCGGCTACGAGTGGACCCCCGAGGGGCTCGAAACCCTGTACCTGCGCAGCCGAGTGCTGCTGGCCTGCCGCGAAGCGGGCATCCACGCGTTGACCGGACTGTGGGAGGACCTCGAGAATCTCGACGGTCTGCGTGAATTCGCGGTTCGTGGAAGACAACTCGGATTCCGTGGGATGATCGCAATTCATCCGACACATGTGGCGACCGTCAACGACGTGTTCAGCCCGTCACGTGAGGATCTCGAGTTCTACCGGGGGATGGTCGAGGCCTACGAGAAGGCCGAAGCCGAGGGCGTCGGCGCGCTCCGCTATCGCGGACTCCACATCGACAAGGCCCATTACGACAAGGCAATCCAATGGCTCGAGCGGGCCGAGGCAATCCTGAGAAAGGGTGAACGCTGATGCGCGGGTTGTACTTCGAGGAGTTCGAAGTGGGGAAGCATTACAAGCATGCGATGACCCGCACCGTCACCGAGATGGACAATGTGATGTTCACGTCGTTGACGATGAACATCCAGCCCTTGCACCTCGACGAGGAGTTCTGCAAGACGACCATCCACAAGCAGCGCGTGGTCAACAGCCTGTTCACCGTCGCTCTGATCGGTGCGTTCCACGTGCCCGAGCTGACCATGGGAACCACCCTGGGCAATCTCGGCTACGACAAGGTGAAGTTCCCCAATCCGGTCTTCCACGGCGACACGCTCCGTGCCGAGACCACGATCTTGAAGAAGCGCGAATCCGAGAGCCGCACCGACAGCGGAATCGTGTGGTTCGAACACAAGGGATTCAACCAGCGCGACGAACTCGTCTGCCTGCTCGAACGTGTCGGGCTGATGATGAAGCGCCCCACCACCGAGGAAGGTGCCTGAGATGACTGCAGCAGCCGAGACCGAATTCCCTTTGAAGGACTGGGTTCCCGAGACCCGTACCCTACTCGTCGGCGATCGCGAGGTCGAACCCGCCGGTGAGACCTGGGACGTGTACAACCCGGCCACCGAGCAGGTCATCGCCACCGTCGGCGGCGCTTCCCTCGATCAGGTGGACGAGGCGGTCACCGCTGCGCGGGAAGCCTTCCCGGCCTGGTCGGCGCTGAGCGGCGAGGAACGATCCCGGTACATCCACCGTTTCGCGGACGTACTCGAGAAGGCCGCCGACCGGCTGCTGCCCTCGATTGTCAACGAGGTCGGCACCCCCGTCTCCCTGGCCGAATATCTCCAGGTCAAGATGGCTGTCGACGAGCATCTGCGGTGGGCGGCGGAAGCGGCGAAGACCGACCGCACCATCCACCTCGGTGAATACGACAAGCCGGTCCCCACGATGAGCGACGTGGTGTACGAACCTGTCGGGGTCGTCGCGGCGATCACCGGCTACAACTACCCGCTCAACCTGGCGATCTTCAAGTTCGGCGCTGCCCTTGCCGCCGGATGCACGGTGGTGCTGTTGCCGTCCCCGCGCACCCCGCTGACCACCCTGTTCCTCGGGGATCTCATCCGTGAAGCGGGCCTGCCGCCGGGCGTGATGAACGTCGTCATCGGTGGCGCAGACGTGGGTAAGCGGTTGTCGTCGCATCCCGGTGTCGACCGGGTCTCGTTCACCGGCTCCGACGGAGTGGGTGCGAAGATCATGGAACAGGCCGCTGCGAACCTTGCGGGTGTGACCCTGGAGCTGGGTGGAAAGTCGCCGAACATCGTGTTGCCCGGTGTGGACGTGCAGAAGATCGCCGTCGAGATGCACCTGCGTTGGTCTCGCAACGGCGGCCAGGGCTGCGCGGCCCTGGCACGGCTGCTCGTCCACGAGGCCGTCTACGACGAGTTCCTCGAGGCCGGCGCATCCGCCTTCGACCAGATGGTGGTCGGTGACCCGTGGGATCGTGCCACGAACATCGGTCCGATGATCCGTCCCGATCATCAGGCGCGGGTGCAGGGCTACATCGACGGTTCGATCGCAGAGGGTGGCAAGAAGTTGCTCGAGGTCGCGAAGCCGCTGCCCGAGCGAGGTTGGTTCGTCAATCCCGTTCTGCTGGGGAATCTCCCGCACGATGCGCGTGCCGTCCAGGAGGAGATCTTCGGTCCGGTCGCGGTGATCCTGCCGTTCAAGGACACCGAGGAAGCCATCCGTCTCGCCAACGACACCGCGTACGGTCTCGCCGCGAACGTGTGGTGCGACGACCCGGTCGAGGCGCGTCGGGTCGCCGAGCGCATCCGCGCCGGTACGGTGTGGATCAACGGGGGTGGCGCAATGCGCCCGGATGCTCCCTTCGGTGGCTACGGCAAGTCCGGCGTGGGCCGTGAGCTCGGGGAGTGGGGTATGCGCGAGTACCTCGAGGTCAAACACATCCAGTGGCGGATCTGATCCGTCCGAACATCATTCGATACCGAGACACAGTCGACGAGAAGGCTGGGAGACGACCATGAACGCATCCGGTGTGGGCCCGCTCGCGGGCATCAAGGTGCTCGAACTGGGAACGATGTACGCGGCACCCACCGCTGGGCGCATGCTGCGCGACTTCGGTGCGGAGGTCGTCAAGGTCGAAGACCCGACGACCGGTGACTTCGCCCGCCAGTGGGTCCCGCAGAAGGAAGGCCTGTCGCTGGGCTTCTCGCGACTCAACGCCGGCAAGAAGTCACTCGGTATCGACCTGCGCTCGCAGCAGGGTCGGGAGCTGGTGCGCAAGCTCGCGGCGGAGGTCGACGTCGTCGTCGAATCGTTCCGACCCGGCCGGCTCGAGGAATGGGACCTGGGTTACGAGGTGCTCAGCGCCGAGAACCCCGGTCTCGTCCTCGCCCGGGTGTCGGGCTTCGGCCAGACGGGACCGAACCGGACCCTCCCCGGATTCGGGACCGTCGCGGAGACGGCCAGCGGGTTCGCGCACGTCAACGGCTGGCCCGATTCGCCGCCGACGTCGCCGCCGTTCGGGTTCGCCGACTCCATCGCCGGCCTGTCGGCAGCGATGGGGGTGGCGATGGCCCTGTACAAGCGGGAACGCACCGGACAGGGCGAGGTCGTCGATGTCGCCCTGTACGAACCGCTGATGTTCATCATCGGTGACATGTTCCTGCGCTACACCGCCCTCGGGGAGATCCAGCAGCGTATCGGCAACGCGACGGGGGCGGCTTCGCCGCGAGGGATCTACGAGGCACAGGACGGACGGTTCCTGTCCATCGCCGCGTCGAACCAGGGCATCGCCAAGCGCCTGTTCGCGGCGATGGGCAAGCCGGAGATCATCGACGATCCGCGGTTCGCGACCAACGCAGCCCGACTCGAGCACAACGATGAAGTTCAGGCCCTGGTGGAGGAGTGGGTCGGTTCGATGCCGCGCGCGAGTGTGCTGGAAACCCTCGAGAAGTTCGAGGTGGTCTCGGCGCCCGTCAACGACGCCGCCGATGTGATCGCCGATCCTCACTTCCGGGAACGCACCCTCGTCGAGATCACGGGCAACGAGATCATGAAGGGCGCGCTCATGCCCGGTCCGGTCCTGCATCTGGAAAGCTACGACGGGCCGACCTACGACGGTGTGCCCACCATCGGGGAGCACACCCACCAGGTACTCGCCGAGCGTCTCGGTCTGACCACCGACGACCTCACTGCACTTGCCGCAGCCGAGGTGATCAGCGCACCGTAGCGCACCGCACATCGAACGCCGGGTCGAGTTCACCGCGAACTCGACCCGGTACTCGAACGTGCCCCGATGCAGTAGCCGCCGCACCAGGAAGGCAGGAAGATGCGCCTGAACATCGGATCGGGATCGGCCTACGCGAACGACCGCCTAGACACCGCAGCAGCGATGGCGGACAGCGGACGCGTCACCTACATGGGATTCGACTGTCTCGCCGAACGCACCATGGCCCTCGCCCAGATCCGTCGGATGAGCGACCCGGACTCCGGGCAGGACGAGCGGATCGGCGCTCTGGTCCCGGTCCTGAAGAACTTTCTCGCCTCCGGTGGCAGGGTGGTCGGCAACTTCGGTGCGGCCAATCCCGATGCGGCCGCGACGGATTTCGCTGCCGGTCTCACACACCTCGGTATCACCGGTACCCGGATCGGCATCATCCGCGGGGACGACGTCCGCGATACCGTGCTCGCGCACGATCTCGACCTGCCCGAGTTGGGTACCACCAGTCGTGCGCTCGGGGAGCGGATCGTCTCCGCCAACGCCTACATCGGAGCCGACCCGGTCGTGGAATGTCTGCAGCAGGACGCGCAGATCGTCCTCGGCGGGCGTCTGGCGGATCCGTCGCTGTTCGTAGGACCGATCTGCCACGAACTCGGATGGTCGCTCGACGACTGGGACCGGGTCGCCACCGCCACTCTCGCCGGGCACCTACTGGAATGCGGAGTACACAGCACCGGTGGCAATTTCGAGGATCCTCCGTACCGGACGGTGCCGGACCCACATCACCTGAGTTTTCCGCTCGCCGAGATCGACGACGAAGAACTGGTCGTCACCAAACTCGACGGCACCGGTGGTGCGGTGGACGTCCGCACCACCCGCACACAGCTCTACTACGAAATACACGATCCGACTCGATATCTCACCCCGGACGTCACTGCCGACTTCAGCGGTGTACGGCTCGAGGAGGTCGGACCCGATCGGGTGCGTCTGTCCGGCGCACGCGGCACGCCCCGCCCCGAGACGTTGAAGGTGCTCGTCGGAGTGGACCTCGGTTACAAGGCCGTCGCCGAGATCTCCTACGGTGGACCGGGATGTGTCGATCGGGCGCGCCGAGCCGAGGAGGTCGTGCGAAGAAGGCTCGAGCCGATCCGGGACCGCATCGACGAACTGCGCATCGAACTACACGGTGTGAACACTCTGTTCGGTGACCGGATGCCCGCAGGAGAACCCGCGGAAGTACGGCTGCGGCTCGCCGCTCGTGCCCTCGACCCCGAGGTCGCCGAGGCTGCGGCCTACGAGATCGAATATCTGTACTTCGGGCCGGCCGGCGGTGGCGGAGTGGTGACCTCGGTCGTGCCCGCGATCGTGGTCACCCCGGCCCTGTTGCCGCGCAGCGAGGTGCCGCTGTCGGTGGAGGTGATCTCGGCATGAAACTGCGCGAGGTGGCGTACAGCCGCTCCGGGGACAAGGGCGATGTCAGCAACATCTGCGTCTTTCCCCACGACGACGGTGACTACGAGTGGCTGCGGGAGGTGCTCACCGCAGAGGTGGTCGCGAAGGCCTTCGGGGACCTCGTGGCAGGCACCGTGACGCGCTACGAGGTCCCGGTCAACTGCTGCCTCAATTTCGTTCTCACCGAAGCTCTGGCCGGGGGTGTGTCCATGTCCCTGCGGGTCGATCCTCACGGCAAGGCCTATCAGTCCCTGATCCTCGCCATCGACCTGCCGGAGAGGCAGGCGCGCTCATGACCGTCGCATCGGTGTACATCGACGGTCGATGGGACATCGGCCGAGGTGAGCCTGTCGACTCGGTCGATCCTGCCACCGAGACGCTGCTTGCCCGGTGGAATCAGGCCGACACCGACCAGGTCGTCGCGGCCGTGACAGCGGCCCGGCGCAGCTTCGACTCGGAAGTGTGGCGGGCGACCGCGCCCGCTCGGCGTGCCGAGGTGCTGCGCCGGATCGCCGATCTGATCGACGAGCGGGCCGACGACCTCGCCGACCTCGTGGTGCGGGAGGTCGGTTCGCCGATCACTCTCACGCGGGCTCTGCAGGTCGGACAGCCTGCTGTGAACTTCCGGTGGTTCGCGGATGCCGCCGAGCGCGGCCCTCGGGGCGGGTACCGCGAACGACTGCCGGGGATCCGCGGTCCGGTCTCGTCGGAGAGTGTGCTGGTGCGAGAACCGATCGGGGTGGTCTCGGCGATCGTGCCGTACAACTACCCGTTGAACATGGTCTCCTGGAAGGTCGCGCCGGCTCTGGCGGCCGGGTGCAGCGTCGTGCTCCTACCGTCGCCCCGAGGGGCGCTCACCGCTCTCGAGTTCATGAGGATCGCCGACGAAGCCGGTCTGCCCCCGGGCGTGCTCGGTCTGGTCCTCGGGGGCCCCGAGGCCGGCGCCGTGCTGAGTTCGCACCCCGATGTCGACATGGTGAGCTTCACCGGTTCGTCGGCGGTCGGTTCCGCAGTGATGGCGCAGGCGGCGGCGACACACAAGAAGGTGGTGCTCGAGCTCGGCGGCAAGTCGCCGAACATCCTGCTGCCGTCCGCGGATCTCGATGCGGTGGTCGGGCCCTCGGTGCTGCGCTTCTGCCGCAATGCAGGTCAGGGGTGCGGTGCCACCACTCGGATCCTGGTGCCGGAAGATCGGCTCGACGACTTCCTGGCCCGGGCAGCCGCGTTCATCGACGAATTCGTCCCCACCGGAGACCCTTTCGACGAGCGCACCGAGGTCGGTCCGCTCATTTCGGCGGAACATCTCGCGCGGGTCCACGGCTACCTCGATCGGGCCGTCGCGGCGGGAGGACGTGTCGCGGTGACCGGGGATCGCCCTGCGGGGCCCGGATGGTTCCTGCCGCCGACGCTGGTCACCGGGGTCTGCAACGACGCCGAGATCTGCCGCGAGGAACTGTTCGCTCCGGTCGCGGTGGTCCTGCCGTACCGAACCGTCGACGAGGCCGTCGCCATCGCCAATGATTCGCCGTACGGGCTCAATGCAAGTGTGTTCGGTGATCACGACGAAGCATCGGCCGTGGCCGAACGCCTCGACAGCGGCACCGTCGCGATCAACGGCGGTGGGCCGATGCGCCCCGATGTGCCCTGGGGCGGGTCCAAGAGCAGCGGAACAGGTGTCGAGATGGGAGAGGACGGGTTCGCGGAGTTCTTCCGGATCAAGCACCTGAACTGGCAGGTGACATCGTGAACCCCGCTGTGGCCCCGCCGTATCCGATCGTCGGGGGAACGGACGGCGACGGGATCCGCGCGTCGTTCGGGGATCGCACCGTGCCGTGGTTGCTGGACCGGTACCGTACCGCCGTTCCCGACAAGGTGTTCCTGACCTGGGAACCCCACACGGGGGTCGCGGCCCGATCGTGGACGTACGAGGAGTTCGGCATCGTCGTGGACAGGCTCGCTGCAGGCCTGCAGGCGCGTGGAATCACCCCCGGTGAACGCGTCGTGTTGCTGATGGACAACTGTCCCGACTTCCTGGCCTGCTGGTCGGCGATCGTCTCGATCGGGGCGGTCGCGGTCTGCCTGAACACGCGTAGCAGCGCCGACGAGCTCACCTACTTCGACGAACACGCCACACCGCGCGCCGCTCTGGTCGGCGCCGGATTCGCGGAAACGGTCGCTACGGCCATGCCCGGTCTGTCGTGGACGGTATCGAGCACCGGAACCGATGCGTTCGGGGACAGTCGCGACGGTGCGTTGGGTGAACTCACCACCGTCGCGGAGACCCCGACCCCGGTGAGCATCGACCCGATGGCCCCGGCGACGATCCAGTACACCTCGGGCACCACGGCTCGGCCCAAGGCGGTGGTGTGGACACACACGAACTGTCTGTGGGCGGCGCGGACCAATGCGGCCCATGCGGGATTGCGTTCCGACGACACCGGATTGATCACGCTGCCGTTGTTCCACACGAACGCACTGGGTTATTCGTTCCTCGGGTTGCTGTGGGTGGGTGCGAGCATCGTCCTCACTCCGGGTTTCTCGGTGTCGCGCTTCTGGGACGTGTCGGTGCGTCACGGCTGCACATGGGTGTCGGTCGTGTCGTTCATGCTGCGCGCCCTCGTCGATCGACCCGTTCCGGACGAGCACACCTACCGTCACTGGTCGGGCAGCGCCGCCGTGTCGTGGGGGCCGACGGGCATCCGCACGACCGGCTGGTTCGGGATGACCGAGACGGTGTCGCATCCCGTGGTGAGCGAACTCGCCCACCCGGACCCGGACGGCACGATGGGGGTTCAGGCACCCGAATATGCGGTGGCGGTGGTCGACGAGGATGGACGACCTGTTCCTCCCGGCGCAGTCGGGGAGCTGTGGGTCCGCGGTGTGGCAGGGGTGTCGCTGTTCGCCGGGTACTACCGGAACGACGAGGCCACCCGCGATGCGTTCACCGAGTCCGGCTGGTTCCGCACCGGTGACCGGGTGTGTCAGGACCGCACCGGCCGGTTCCGGTACGTCGAGCGGGCCAAGGACATGCTGAAGGTCGGTGGCGAGAACGTCGCTGCGGCGGAGGTCGAGCGTGTTGTGGCGACGGTGCCCGGGGTGCGGGAGGTCGCGGTGGTCGCGGCACCGGATCGCATGCTCGGTGAAGTGCCGGTCGCCTTCGTCATCGTCGCCGGATCGGAAGACGAGAGCCGCCTCGCATCCGACATCGACGCGATGTGCGTCCGCATGCTGGCGGACTTCAAACGGCCACGAAGGGTCCTGTTCGTCGACGAGCTGCCGCGTTCGACGCTGAACAAGATCGCCAAGGCCCGGCTGCGTGCCCGGTTGGCCGACGAGGTGGAGGCACCTGCGAGATAGAGGAGCGATATGGAACTCGGCGTGATCCTCGGGGACGTGCACACCACGCTGTCGCCACGCGAGCATCTCGACGGCCTGTTGAGACAGGTCGATGCAGCGCAACGCAACGGGGTGCGGTACATCGTGATGGGGCACCACTACCTGTACGGGAATCTGCGTTGGCTGCAGCCGATCCCGACGTTGGCCCGGATTGCCGCCGAACTGGATCCGGGGGTGCGGATCGGCACCATGGTCGTGCAGGCTCCGCTGTTCCATCCGGTGGCGCTCGCCGAGGAACTGGCCACCCTCGACATCCTCACCCGCGGTCGACTGGTCGTCGGAGTAGGTGCGGGATACCGTCGCGAGGAGTTCGCCGCGTTCGGAGTGGACTTCGATCAGAGGTTCGCGATGATGGACGAGGCGTTGCAGATCGTGCGCCTGCTGTGGACCCGGGACGAGGTGACCTTCCACGGCCGGTTCTGGACCCTCGACGACGTCCGGACCCACATTCGGCCGTGGCAGCAGCCCCACCCGCCGATCTGGATCGGCGCGCTGCGCGATTCCGGTGTGCGACGTTCGGCGCGGCTCGGGGATGCCTGGCCGGTGACACCGGAGACCCGGACCTCGGATATGAAGCGGATGTTCGACGTGTATGCCGCCGCGCGACGCAAGCACGGCCGGCCGCCGGTGCCGAGACATCCGTTGCGGCGGGAGATCGTGCCCGGCCGCACGTCGGAAGCCGCCTTCGATCGTTTCGAGGCGATGGCCCGGGATCGTCTGCTGGCATACGCCCAGCGGGAATTGGCGACTCGCGACGCTCGCGCCCTGCGGGAGGAATTCCGTGAGGTCGCGCGCAGAGAAGCGATCATCGGCACACCTGACGAATGTCTCTCCCAGTTGCGTGATCTCGCCGGCATGGTCCCGGTCGATCCGGTGATCGTGCGCGCTCAGTGGCCGGACATGAGTTCGGACGAGGTGGTCGCCTATCTCGACGATCTGGGGCGGGACATCGTTCCGGGTCTGAACGAGATCGTGTCGATCGATGCCCGGGCATCGGAGAATCGTTCGCAGGGCCCGTGCCCGACCCCGACAGGAGCGGTGTGATGTCCCTCGATGATCGACTCGTCGAACCGAACTGCCCGGTAGTCGATTTCGACCACAACTCCGCCGAGCACGCTGCCGACACGGTGGCCTCGTATCGACGTCTCCGGGCTCTCGGCCCGGTGGTACGGTCGCCTCGGCACGGGGGTTTCTGGGTCTTCACGGACTACGAGGGCGTCTTCGACGCCGCCCGGGACGATCAGGTGTTCTCGTCCGCACGGTGCCCGTTCGGGGGTGAGGGGCTCGCCACGGTGATTCCCAAGACTCCCGTCAACCACCATATTCCGGTGGAACTCGATCCGCCGGAGCATCGCAAGTACCGCAAATTGATCAACCCGCTGACGACACCTGCCGCCGTGGAGCGTCTGCGTCCATCGATCGAGAAGTACACGACCCGGTTCATCGATCGGGTGATCGAGGACGGGCAGTGCGACTTCGCAACGATCATCGGTGTCCCCGCTGTGGTGACGATCGACTGGCTCGGACTGCCGGCCGACGACTGGGAGCGTTATGCGCACGCGCATCATGCCGCCTTGTCCGAACTGCCGGGCAGTGCGGAGTTCACGCATGCGATCGACGTCGACTTCCCCTGGATGGAAGAGCAGTTGCGTGCGACGATCGGCCGGCGCCGGATCGAGCCGCGCGAGGACGTGTTGAGTCATCTGCTCGCATCGCAGATCGACGGCCGTCCGCTGACGGACGACGAAGTGTTCGCGATGGCGGAGTTGTTGATCTCGGGCGGGGTGGGAACCACGGCCTCGCTCGTCGCCCAGACGTTGATGTATCTCGACACCGATCGGGATCTGCGCCGCAACCTGATCCGTTATCCGGAGAAACTTCCTCGCGCGGTCGAGGAGTTCCTCCGGGTCTTCTCACCCACACAGGCATTGGCTCGTACCGTCACCCGCGATGTGGAATTCCGCGGCCACCGATTCCACACGGGCGATCGGGTGCTGCTGAGCTGGGCGTCGGCGAACCGGGACGCCGATGCGTTCGACGATCCGGACTCCGTCGACATCGACCGGTGGCCGAACCGGCACACCTCGTTCGGGATGGGTGTGCATCGTTGTGCAGGATCGCATCTCGCGAGAGCTCTGGCTGTCGAGATGCTCGGTCGGATCCTCGGGAGAATGCCGGATTACGAGATTCTGCACGAGGAGGTCGTGCCGTTCCCTCATCAGGCGGTCAATCCGGGGTGGAAGAAGCTACCGGCTCGATTCACCCCGGGGCCGCGTTGCGGATCTGCCGGTACACCGGCCCGGTAGGTGCAGATAACAGGCTGCATGCCAACGACTTTCGGCGACGATACGAGGCGAGGGTCGTTGACGAATGCCGACCGATGTGAGCATAATCATATGCATTGATCGAAAGGGTGGTTCTCCCATGGATTTCGACGGCAAGGTCGCATTCGTCACCGGCGCGGCGCGCGGACAGGGGCGCAACCACGCGGTCCGCCTCGCACGAGAGGGCGCAGACATCATCGCGCTCGACCTGTGTGCCCCCGTAGCAGGTGCACCCTACGACATGGCCACTTCGGCGGATCTCGACGAGACCGTGCATCTCGTCGAAGCCGAAGGCCGGCGGATCGAAGCGACCGTCGCAGACGTTCGTGACGCCGACGCGGTGACGAAGGCTCTTGCACGCGGGATCGAGAGTTTCGGACGCCTCGACGTCGTCGTCGCGAACGCCGGGATCGCCGGCAGCTTCCCTGTCGAGGAACTCACCGATGAGATATGGCGCGACATGATCGACATCAATCTCACGGGTGTCTGGAACACCGTCAAAGCGTCGGTTCCGCACCTGCGTGCCGGTGGTCGCGGCGGCAGTATCGTTCTGATCAGTTCCATCGCCGGTCTCAAGGGCCTACCCAACAATGCTCACTACGCGGCCGCCAAACACGGCGTACTCGGCATCATGCGCAGTCTGGCGAACGAACTGGGTCCCGAAGGTATCCGGGTCAACGCGGTGCTCCCCACCAACGTCGATACGCGGATGCTGCTCAACGACGCGATCTACAGACTCTTCCTGCCCGACGCGGATGCGCCGACCCGTGCGGACGTCGAACCTCTGCTCCACGGCATGCACGCTCTCGACGTTCCGTTCGTGCATCCCGACGATGTGAGCAACGCCGTGCTCTTCCTTGCCGGCGATCGGTCCCGTTACGTCACCGGCATCACCATGCCGATCGATGCCGGCGCGCTGGTGAAATGATGGACGCCGCTACGGATCCGGTCGCGCGCGCCGAGGACATCGCCGCGATCAATGCACTCACCGCACGTTACGCACTCGTCGTCGACGATCACGACATGGAGTGCCTCGCGGATCTCTACACACCCGATGCCGTGCTCGTCGGCCTGTCCGGCACCATCCGCGGCCGTGATGCCATCGTCGCCTATGTACGCAGGACACTCGACACCTACGACGGAGCCAGTATTCATACTCCGCATCCCGGCGTCGTGGATTTCACGGGGCCGGACACCGCACTCGGTGTGATTCCGAGTCATGTCGAATACGCGCAGGACGGTGTGCAGTACGTGCTGGCGTTGCGGTACCACGATCGCTACGAGCGCAGCGACGACGTCTGGCTCTTCGCCGAGCGACGACTCGAGGTCCGGTATGCGGTACCGGTCCACCATTACGGCACGGTTCTCACGAACCCCATCCCGAACGAGGTATGACCATGCGGGGCGAAGACCTTCCCGACAGCTACGACGTCGTCGTACTCGGCAGCGGTGCAGCCGGACTCTGTGCGGCGCTGTCCGCCTCGCGCAGCGGAGCGAGTGTCGCGGTGTTCGAGAAGGGCGACCTGCTCGGCGGGACGACCTGCCTGTCCAGCGGCGTGGCCTGGTTGCCGAACAATCGGTACGCCACCGAAGCAGGGATCGACGATTCGCGCGAGCAGGCCCTGGCCTACCTCGACTCGCTGTCGCACGGCATGATCCTGCCCGAACTCTCCCGGACGTTCGTCGACACCGTCCCCGAACTTCTCGATTGGCTCGACACCACCCCGCTGAAGATGCAACTGGTGCCCGGATACCCCGACTACCACCCCGAACGTCCCGGCGGGATGCCACACGGCGGGCGGTCGCTCGAACCGCGACTGTTCGGCTTCGTCGACCTAGGCCGGTGGAGGGACAAGCTCGTCGGGGTACCCCGACGGATGACGGTGGGCGAGACACCGATCGGTGGGGGCACCGGCCACCTGCCGCCCGAGGTGCAGGCCGAACGGGAGCAGGCCGACGTCGAAGGACTCGGCCGCAGTATGGTCGCCGCACTGCTGCAGGGCTGCCTGGACGACGGCGTCGCCGTCCACACCCGTGAGCGCGGTGTGCGTCTGCTCCACGGACGTGACGGCCGGATCTCCGGGGTGCGATTCGAAGGACCGAACGGTACCCACGACGTTCACGCACGACGCGGTGTCGTCCTCGCCACCGGTGGGTTCGAATGGGACGAGGATCTGTGCCGGGACTTCCTGCGCGGTCCTCTCCGCCATCCCGCCTCGGTGCCCACGTCCACCGGTGACGGGCTCCGCATGGCGATGCGTGTCGGCGCGCAACTCGGCAATATGCGCGAAGCATGGTGGGCTCCGGTGGCAGTGCTGCCCGACCGGCAGATCGACGGCGCGCAGGCCGTGCAACTCGTGCACCGGGAGCGCACTGCCCCGCATTCGATCATGGTCAATCGTCTCGGACGCCGGTTCACCAACGAGGCGACCAACTACAACGCGCTCGGCGGTGCCTTCCACCAACTCGACGCGCACGAGTTCGACTATCTCAACCAGCCGTGCTGGCTGATCTTCGACGCCGATCACCTCGCGGAGTACGGTGCCTTCGGCGCGGCACCCGGCGCCGAGGCGCCGGAGTGGATCATCCGGGCCGACACCCCGGCAGAACTCGCGCGCAGGATCGATGTACCGGCGGAGGCACTCGAGGCGACTCTTGCGCGCTGGAACGAGGACGTCGCGCGTGGCCGGGACAGCGAGTTCCGTCGCGGCGAGAGCATCTACGACGGCTTCGTCGGCGACAAGAGCAAGTATCCGGGCGTCGGATCCACGCTCGGCTCCGTCGCACGAGCACCGTTCCACGCAGTACAGATCCACAGCAGCACGCTCGGCACGAAGGGCGGTCCGCGTACCGATACCGACGGCGCGGTGCTCGACGTCGATGGTGACATCATCGCGGGTCTGTTCGCGGCCGGGAACGTGATGGCCGCCCCGACGGGCATGGTCTACGGCGGTGCGGGCGGAACTCTCGGGCCGGCCCTCGTATTCGGATACCGGGCCGGTCGCGCGGCCGCGCGAGCCGGGAACACGGCATTTCTCGACTCGTCTTCCGCGCACGCCACGGCACCCGCGTGAGGGCAGTCGTGACACCCGCGTGAGCGGTCCGAGTGAGAACAGCAGCATTCGTCGAGGAACAGGAGAACGGCATGGGGCGTGTGGACGGCAAGGTCGCACTGGTGACGGGAGCGGCGCGCGGTCAGGGCCGCTCGAACGCGGTCCGGCTCGCCGAGGAAGGTGCCGATGTCATCGTGCTCGATGCGTGCAAGGACATCGACACCGTCGCCTACCCGCTCGCCACCTCCGACGATCTGGCCGAGACGCACCGCCTCGTCGAGGCCACGGGACGCCGTTGTCTGTCCCGCGTCGTCGACGTCCGCGACCAGGCAGCGCTGGACCTGCTCGTCTCCGACGCCGTGGCGGAATTCGGTCACCTCGACATCGTGAGCGCGAACGCCGGCATCGTCAGCTTCACCCCGACCTGGCATCTCAGCGACGAGGAGTGGCAGAACGTCATCGACGTCAACCTCACAGGTGTATTCCACACCGTGCGGGCGGTGGCACCCCCGATGATCGAGCAGGGCACCGGTGGCGCCATCGTTCTCACCAGCTCGGTCGCTGCGATCAGGGCGAGTCGCAATCTCGGCCACTATGCCGCCAGCAAGGGTGGGGTGGTGAGCCTCATGCGCACGCTGTCCAACGAACTCGGCGAGCACGGGATCCGGGTGAACACACTCAATCCCGGAACGGTGCGAACCGACATGATCGAGAACGACGCGATGTATCGCATCTACCGGCCCGATCTCGAGTCGCCGACGCAGGACGACATCGTCGACCACTGCCGTCGGCGCAACGAGCTCGACGTGCCCTGGGTCGAGGCCGTCGACGTCAGCAATGCGTTGGTGTGGCTCGCCTCCGACGAGGCCCGCTACGTCACCGGTGTCGTGCTGCCCATCGACGCAGGGCTCCTCGCCCGGACCTAGACGACCCACTCCCGCAGTTCTCTTCGGAAGGAACCCACGATGGAAAGCACCTCCAGGTGCCCGATGATCGATTTCGATCACAATTCGCCGGAGCACTCGGCAGACCCGGCAGGCTCGTACCGGGGAATCCGCGAATCGGTAAAAGTGGGATGGACCGAGGCGCACGGGGGCTACTGGGTGTTGTCCGACTACGCCTCCGTCTTCGATGCTGCACGCAACGACGACGTATTCTCCTCGCGTCGCACGAAATACGGGGGAGAAGGTCTGTCGGTCGTCATTCCCAAGACGCCCCATCACGATCACATCCCCATCGAGCTCGATCCGCCCGAGTTCCGGAAATACCGCAAGATCGTCAATCCCGTCTCGGCGCCGGCCGCCGTCGAGAAGATGAAGTCGATGGTGGACCGCCACGTCGCCGGATTCATCGACAGTGTCATCGAGGGCGGCAAGTGCGATCTCACCTCGGTGATCGGCGTGCCGTCCATCGTCACCATCGAATGGCTCGGTCTCGACGTCTCCGAATGGCGCCGATACTCGGAAGCTCATTTCCAGGTACTGGCCGGCATTCCCGGAACCGACGAACACACACGGGCCGTCGAGGTCGACTTCCCGTATCTGGCGAACCGGATCCGCCAACGGATCGCCGATCGTCGTGCGGAACCACGTGACGACATCATCAGCTATCTCGTTCGACAGGAGATCGACGGTGAGCCTCTCGACGATCACGACACCTTCGCGATCGTCGATCTGCTCATCTCCGGTGGCGTGGGCACCACGGCGTCGTTGGTGAGCAATTCACTGGTCTGGCTCGCTCGTCATCCCGACGTGCGTCGGAGGCTGATCGATGATCCGAGCCTGATGGATCATGCGGTCGAGGAGTTCCTCCGTTACTTCTCCCCGACGCAGGCCCTGGCCCGTACCGTTCTGCAGGACATCGAGTTCCACGGCTGCCCGATGAAGAAGGGGGATCGTGTCCTGCTGTCCTGGGCATCGGCGAACCGGGACCCGGAACTGTTCGACAATCCCGACGAGGTCGACATCGATCGCTGGCCCAACCGGCACACCGCGTTCGGGATCGGTGTCCATCGTTGCGCGGGGTCGCATCTCGGCCGGTACATGTCCCGTGCCCTGATCGAACAGGTTCTGCAACGAATGCCCGACTACGAGATCGATTTCGATGCGCTGGAGACCTATCCGCGCCAAGGAGTGAACACCGGCTATCAGCGGATCCCGACCATCTTCACGCCGGGCAAGCGCATCCTCACCGATTACACCCTCATGTGAGGCGAGGTCGGTCCGCGTGACTTCGACGCGCGGACCGACCTCGACGAGCAGGTGGTCACCTACCTGGTGCACCGATTATCTCCGTGCACCGCCCGCGGGCTCGAACACGATCGGCAGCTCGGGGATGCTCCTGGTGTAGAGGCCCACTTCTCGCGGAACGAATCCGTCCCGGTACCGGATCGACTCCATGGTGTCGAGGATGAGATTCAAGGCGATCGTCATCTCGGTCTTCGCCAGCAATGAGCCCACACAGAAGTGGCGACCGAGGATGAACTGGACATGGTTGGCCGCACCGCTGAAGGCTCGATCGACCTGTAGATCCTCACGGAATATGTCGAACCGCTCCGGATCGGAGAAATGTCTGTCGTCCCGATTCGCCGCAGCGAGCATCATGATACACGTTGCTCCCGAAGGGATTACGGTGTCGTCGATCTGTACATCTTCTTCGGTCTGGCGCATGATCATGTGTACCGGTCCCGAATGGCGCAGTGTCTCGGCGATGACCCGATCCGCCAGGCTGCGGTCGGCTCGGACGGCCTGCATCTGGTCGGGATGGTCGATCAGGTTGCGGATCATGCTGGTGATGGCCTTGTCGGTGGTTTCACCGCCGGCGACGAGCAGAAGGCTGACGAAGGCCTTGATCTCGTCGTCGGACATCTTCTCGCCGTCGACTTCTGCCCGGCACAGGCGTGAGAGCAGGTCGTCGCCGTCACCGGAACGCCGCTCCCGGATGAGAGGGAGCATGTAGTCCTGGAGTTCGTCGTGGGTGCGCGCTGCTGCGGCGGTGATCTCGGGGTCGCCGGCGAGGTTGTTCAGGTGCGCCATGATCGAGAAGTACCAGCCCCGGAACCGCTCGTGGTCGCTCTTGGGGAGGCCCAACATGTCGACCATGACATTGATGGGGAAACGACTCGTGAAGTCGGAAACCAGTTCGGCCTCACCGCATCCGGCCACTTCTCCGAGGAGGTTGTCGGCAGCCCCGGTCACGATGCCGTCGATGAGTTCGGCAGCGTTGTGGGTGATGACGGGCATGAACTTCTCGAGCCCGCTCCCGCGGAAGAACGGATTGAGCAGTGAACGATGAGTCGAGTGCTCGGTTCCTTGCATCTGCAGGATGGTGCGTCCGTGGATCGGTTCGAGCTGCCATTCGTAATTGCGACTCGAGAACTTCGGGCTGCGGAACGCCTCCGCGCAGTCCTGGTACCTGCTGATCAGGTAACTGTCGGTGCCGGGGTGATGGAGCGCAGGGTAGTGATCACGCAATATCCGGTAGCAGGGATACGGGTCGTCGAGAAACTCGGGGGAGAGAATGTCGGGAGCGGCCGGACGGGGTTCTACTGCAGTCACGCGATCTCCTCGATGTGGAGCGGACGGTGCGGAGGCAGAGGAAGAAGGACGGCTCGAGCCATCGCGCTTCGCCTGCGGGATGTGGCCTGTGTCACTGGATGAGTGGTAACTATAACTACGAATTCACTCATGTCAATGCTGCCGATAGCCGTGACGATGCTGCATCCGGTGTGCGGACGACACAGGCGCCACTCCGGAGGGAGTGGCGCCTGTGTCTCGGGAAGCTTTCTCAGCCAACAGACTTCGGTGGGTCCAGTGTGCGCAGGGCTGCCAGGAAACGATCAGGGATCGCGGCTTTCGTGCCGTCGGGGTTGCGGACGGCGAACGTCATCCGGCCCTGTGCCACGAGTTCGTCACCTCGTTCGAAGTCGAAGGCGAGGGTGTAGGAAGTCGTGCCGATGCGGTCGAGCGCGACCGTGCAGGTGAGTTCGTCGAAGACCTTGCAGCTGGTGATGTACTGGCACTCGGACTTCAGGCCGACCGTGTAGACCCCGACGGTGTCGAGCAGCCTGTGGCTTTCGAGGCCGAACGAATGGAGCCACACGCTGTAGGTGCGCTCCATCCATGGGTAGTTGATCGCGAAGTACGAGATGCCTACCGCATCGCAATCACCGTAAGCGAGTCGGAAGCGCTGCTGCGTCACGGGAGTGGTCGTCAGAGTGAGGTTCTCGGTCATCAGGGGTGTCCTCCGTCGACGGTGAGGATCGAGCCGGTCGTGAAGCTGGATGCGCTGCTCGCGAGATAGAGCGCGGCCCCGACGATCTCGTCGGGTTGTCCACCTCGTTTGGCGGCAAAGCCCTGGGCGCGCCTGTTGAAGGCGTCCATGTCCCAGGAGTTGCTCACGTCCGTCAGGAACGTGCCGGCCATGATGGCGTTGCTTCGCACGGTCGGGCCGAAGGCGTGGGCCATGCCGATCGTGACGGCGTTCAATCCGGCCTTGGCTGCGGCGTACGGGAGGATGTCGGGTCTCGGATGCACCGATCCGGCGCTGGAGATGTTGATGATCGAGCCGCCGTCGCCCTCGGCCATGCGTGTTCCCACCAGTGCGGCGAGCCGGAACGGACCTTTGAGGTTCACGCCGACGACCTTGTCGAAGAGTGTTTCGGTGACGGTGTCGAGACTGTCGTACAGCGGAGACATACCGGCGTTGTTGACCAGGACGTCGACTCTGCCGAAGTGTGAGTACACGGTATCGACCAGTTCGTCGATGGAATCCCATCGTCCGACGTGGAACGAGTGCGCCAGGGTCTTGCGGCCGGTCTCGGCGGTGATCTCGTCCGCAGTCGTCCGGCAGGATGCGAGATCGCGGCTGGCGATCACCACATCGCATCCGGCGCGCGCGAGTCCGAAGGCGATGGCGCGACCGAGTCCTCGGCTCCCGCCGGTGACGATCGCGACGCGGTCGGTCAGATCGAATGCGCGCGTCGGATCGAACTCCGGAACGGACTTTCCGGTTGGTGATTCGGCCATCTTCTTCCTCCACTGGTTCCGGTTGACTGACCATAATTCCTTGTTATTGTGATCATAGATTACCGGATAGTGATCCAGTTCACGAGTCCATCGCGCAACGCGACACGTCACATCTCGTCTGCGCCCGCCGGCAGGCCGCCGGTCAGAACCGGTCAGAAGGAGTACACAGTGAGCACCGAGCAGGACCTCTTCACCTTGCCGCAGCGATACCTCGATGTGCAGGCCGCGGCGCGCGACCTCGCGGCCGACTGCAGTGACATCGCAGCACGGGCCGACGAATCGGACAGTATCGACCCGGACGTGCGCAAGCGCCTCGCGGCCTCGCGCCTCGCCGAGATCGTGGTCCCTGCCGCCTACGGCGGCCGCTTCGACAGGGTCGACTCGCTGGCCGTGACCGTGGTGCGCGAAGCCCTCGGTGCGGAGTGTGCACACCTGGATTCGATGTTCGCCATGCAGGGCATCGGCAGCTACGGAATCGGTGTCGGTGGATCCGAGAAGCTCAAGGAGGAATGGCTGCCCAAGGTCGCACGCCTCGATGCCATCGCCGCGCTCGGTCTGACCGAGCCGGGGGTGGGCTCCGACCTCAAGGCGCTGACGACGACGGTCGTCGAGCGCGACGGCAAACTGATCGTCAACGGTCACAAGTCCTTCATCACCAACGGTGGGGACGCGGACTTCTACAGCATCCTCGGTCGCGAGGGCGACGGTTACTCGCTCGTGCTCGTGCCCGCGGATACGCCGGGACTACGCACCGAGCGACCACACCAGATCATCGCTCCGCACGTGCTGTCCGATGTGGTCCTCGACAATGTCGAGGTCCCTGTCGACAACCGGATCGGCGAACCCGGTAAGGGGTTCGCTCTGGTGCTGGCCACACTGGCCACCTTCCGGGTCTCCGTCGCCGGTGCCGCGGTCGGGCTCGCGCAGGCCGCCCTCGACGAAGCGGTCGCCCACGCCAGGACCCGGGAGGGCTTCGGCGTGACACTCGCTCGGCTCGGATCGGTGCCCGAACACCTCGCCAAGTGCTGGATGGATATCGAAATGGCGCGGTCCCTCACCTACAGGGCAGCCGCTGCATCGGCCCGGGACGCCCGGGCGAACCTGCATCTGTCGTCGATGGCGAAGGTCGCAGCCACCGAGATCGCCGCATCTGTCGTCGATCGATCGGTCCAGGTCGCAGGTCGATTCGGGCTCGTACGCGGTGGGAAGCTCGAACGCCTCTACCGCGAAGCGCGCCCCATGCGCATCTACGAGGGATCGACCGAGGTGATCCTCGATTCGCTCGCCAAGCAACTCGTACGGGATGCCGGCTAGGTACCCCGATCGGACCCGGAGGCAACGAGTATGACGAAAGTCGACGCGACCCAACTCGAACGGGTGGTCATCCGCTTCGCCGGCGATTCGGGTGACGGCATGCAGCTGACCGGCGACCGGTTCACCGCCGAAGCCGCGGTGTTCGGCAACGACCTCGCCACCCAACCGAACTTCCCCGCCGAGATCCGCGCACCCCAGGGCACCCTGCCGGGAGTGTCGTCGTTCCAGATCCAGATCGCCGATCACGACATCCTCACCGCAGGAGACCGCCCGGACGTCCTCGTCGCGATGAACCCCGCTGCTCTGAAGGCAAACGTCGCGGACCTGCCGCGCGGCGGCACCGTCATCGTGAACACGGACGAATTCACCAAACGGAACCTCGGCAAGGTCGGGTACACCTCGAACCCCCTCGAGGACGGAAGTCTCGCGGACCTGGTCGTACACGCGGTGCCGATGTCATCGCTGTCGATCGGCGCGGTCGAGCCGGTAGGGCTCAGCCGCAAGGACGGCGAACGCTCGAAGAACATGTTCGCGCTCGGTCTGTTGTCGTGGATGTACAACCGGTCGGTCTCCGGGATCGAAGAGTTCCTCCGGACGAAGTTCGCGAAGAAGCCCCAGGTGGCCGAAGGCAATCTGCTGGCCTTCCGAGCCGGGTGGAACTACGGCGAGACCACCGAGACGTTCGCGACGACCTACGAGATCGCGAAGGCCGACCTACCGGCCGGAACCTACCGGCAGATCTCCGGTAACACGGCACTGTCCTACGGATTACTTGCGGCACAACAGCTGTCGGGTCTGGAGCTGTTCCTCGGCAGCTACCCCATCACCCCCGCCTCCGACATCCTGCACGAACTCACCAAGCATCGGCGTTTCGGCGTGACCACCTTCCAAGCGGAGGACGAGATCGCCGCCATCGGCGCTGCCATCGGTGCGTCCCTCAGTGGAGCTCTGGGGGTGACGAGTACGTCGGGGCCCGGGCTCGCCCTCAAGAGCGAGGCCATCGGTCTCGCCGTCATGACGGAACTTCCATTGATCGTGGTCGATGTGCAACGCGGTGGACCGTCCACGGGTCTGCCCACCAAGACCGAGCAGGCAGATCTGTTGCAGGCCCTGCACGGTCGCAACGGCGAATCGCCCGTGGCGGTGATCGCGCCCTCCTCACCGGCCGACTGCTTCGACGCCGCGGTGGAGGCCGCACGTATCGCGGTGACCTACCGGACCCCGGTGTTGCTGCTCTCGGACGGGGCGATCGCGAACGGTTCCGAACCGTGGCGGATCCCGTCCGTCGAGCGGATCGCGCCCATCGATCCGGGCTTCGAGATCGAATCGGCGGACTCCGAGACACCGTTCCGGCCGTACGCTCGCGACCGTGGGACCCTTGCGCGGTCGGTGGCGATCCCTGGGACGCCGGGACTCGAACACCGACTCGGCGGCATCGAGAAGGCCGACGGCAGTGGGAACATCTCGTACGACCCGGCCAACCACGACCTCATGGTGCGGCTGCGGCAGGCCAAGATCGACGGCATCGATGTCCCGGACGCAGTGGTCGACGACCCGTCGGGGGAAGCGGACCTTCTCGTGGTCGGCTGGGGCAGTTCGTACGGTCCGATCGGGGAGGCGTGCCGGAGAGCGCGGCGACGGGGGACGAAGGTCGCGCATCTGCAGTTGCGGAACCTGAATCCGCTGCCGAAGAACCTCGGCGAGATCCTCGGCCGGTACGGAACGGTCATCGCACCGGAGATGAACCTCGGGCAACTGTCGTCCGTGCTCCGTGCGCGTTTCCTCATCGACGTCCAATCCGTGACCAAGGTGCAGGGCCTGGCATTCTCGGCGGACGAGATCCTCGAGGCGATCGATGCGGCCCTGACAGGCACCCTGCGCAGCCGGGAAGAATCGAAGACCACCACGGCGCTGGCTGCGGCGGAATACCGTCCTTCGGCCGGCTGTGAGGAGCAGAAGCCATGACCGAGTTGATAAGTCGCGTGGGGGTGGATCTCGGTCTCAGTGCCACCGCCTTCGTTCCCAAGACCGACACACCCCAGAAGGCCAAGGACTTCACGAGCGACCAGGAGGTCCGTTGGTGCCCCGGATGCGGCGACTACGTGATCCTCGCCGCCATCCGTAGTTTTCTTCCCGAGCTGGGACTGCGCCGGGAGAACATGATGTTCGTCTCGGGGATCGGGTGCTCGAGCCGCTTCCCGTACTACCTGGAGACCTACGGACTGCACTCGATTCACGGCCGGGCTCCGTCCATCGCGACCGGACTGGCGGTCATGCGCCCGGACCTGTCGGTGTGGGTCGTCACCGGCGACGGCGACGCCCTGTCGATCGGGGGCAATCACCTCGTCCACGCCTTGCGGCGGAACGTGAACATGAACATCCTGCTGTTCAACAACAGGATCTACGGTCTCACCAAGGGGCAGTACTCGCCGACGTCCGAGGTCGGGAAGGTCACGAAGTCGACCCCGATGGGATCGATCGACCACCCGTTCAACACCCTGTCGCTCGCGCTCGGCGCAGAAGCGACCTTCGTCGCCCGAGCCCTCGACTCCGATCGTAAGGGGCTCACCGAGGTGTTGCGGCAGGCTGCCGACCATCGCGGTACGTCGTTCGTGGAGATCTACCAGGACTGCCCGATCTTCAACGACGGCTCGTTCGATGTCCTGCGCAAGGACGACGCGGAACAGCGGGTCGTTCCCCTGCGTCACGGTGAGCCGATCGTGTTCGGTGCCGAGGGCGGCAGATGTGTCGTCCGGGACGGTTTCGGACTCCGGGTCGCCGACACCGACAGCGTTCCGCCCGAGGAGATCGTGGTCCACGATGCGCACTCGGACGATCCGGCGTATGCATTCGCGTTGTCACGTCTGTCGGATCAGGACCTCGAACACACGCTCTTCGGCGTGTTCCGCTCCGTTCAGCGTCCGTGCTACGACGATCTGGTGCGTGAGCAGAACGACTCGGCTCGTACCGGTCGCGCCGGCGATGCAAAGGCGTTGCAGGAGTTGTTGACCGGCGCGGATACCTGGTCCGTGTCCGATTGAGCCCGACCGTGGGCGGAGCGTTGCGGGCCGCAGATTTTCGGTCTAGACAATGCGCATGATTAGTATAAAGTGATGGCTATCACATCGAATCACTCCTCGAACCTTCGTCGGTAGGAGCAGTAGCAATGTCGCTCAGGAACGATATCGAAAACGCCCTCGCCCGTTACGCTCTCGCGTACGACGACGGTGACATGGACGGCGTCGAAACATCTTTCGGCGAGCAGGCCGTCTTCACCATGCGTATCGGCGACGGGGATCTCGTCGGTCCCCTCCATGGTCGCGACGAGATCATGGGCCTCTTCCGTGGTGCCCACGAGTCCCAGTCCGACCAGCGCCGCCACATCACCACGAACGTGCTGGTCGAAGAGGTCGACGAGAAGAACGTACGCAGCGTGTCGTACCTGCTCATCACCTCCGCGGCGGACGGCGCACTGACCGTGCTCACCACGGGCAAGTACGAGGACGAATGGACCAGGACGGGCGGCGAGTGGGTACTGGCCAAGCGTCACATCGCTCTCGACCTTCCTTACTGACCTCTACTGTGGAGACGTTGTCGATGACGATGAACCAGGGACTCATTCCGGCCAAATGGGCTGCGCTCACGCCGAACCGGATGGCGGTCTACGACGTACCGAACAACAGGCGGATCAGTTTCGCCGAACTCGACGAAAGGGTGCGCCGCCTCGCCAACGGTCTGCGGGGCCTCGGACTCGAGAAAGGGGACCGCGTTGCGGTCCTGACCAAGAACAGTATCGAGTTCCAGGAACTCTTCTTCGCCGTCGGTAGGGCGGGACTCATCCTCCAGCCGCTCAACTGGCGCCTGGCGGGTACGGCCCTGCTCGAACTGATCGCCGACGCCACTCCCCGAGTCCTCATCACGTCGAGCGAGTTCCGATCCACTGCAGAAGAACTCACGCGTGTCGCGAACGTCGATCATTGGCTCGAGTTCGGGTCCGGGGGTGCCGGCACCTACGAGGACCTTCTCGCCTCCGCGAGTGCCGAAGAACCGGTATGGGCATCGACCATCGGCAACGATGATCCGTTCTTCATCCTCTACACCGGAGGGACCACAGGACAATCCAAGGGCGCGTTGCATTCCCACACCAGTGCCGCCGCCGGCATGCTCAACCAGACCGTGGCCGAACGAGTCGTGCCGTCCGATGTCTACATGCTCACCGGGCAGATGTACCACATCCCCGTCGTGCTCTCGATGAACTATATGAAGCACGGCTGCCCCGTCGTCCTGGTCAACTTCGAAGCCCGGCAGGCGCTCGCGATCATCGAGCAGGAGAAGGTCTCGGCGTTCCTCGGTATCACGACAATGCTCAACTGGATGATGGCCGTCGAGAACTTCGACCGTTACGACCTGTCCAGCCTGCGCAACATCCAGTACGGCGGCGGCCCCATGCCCTCCGCCATCGTCCGGCAGGCGCTCGACGCGTTCCCCTGCACTCTCATCCAGGGTTACGGGCAGACCGAGGGCACCACGATGTCCTTCCTGTCACAGGAGGATCACCGCGACGCGGTCAACGGGATCAACGAGCAGCGTCTCAAGTCCTGCGGCCGGGAAGGATTCGGCACCACCATCCGCGTCGTCGACTTCGACGGCAACGAGGTCCCGCGTGACGGGAAGACGCCCGGCGAGATCGTCGTCCGCTCCGAAGCCAACATGCTCGGCTACTGGAACAAGCCCGAGCTGACGGCCCAGACGCTGCGGGACGGCTGGATGTGGACGGGCGACGTCGCCGTCTGGGACGAGGAACGCTACATCTACATCGTCGACCGTGCGAAGGACATGATCATCTCCGGTGGCGAGAACATCTACAGCATCCAGGTGGAGGAAGCGATCGGTGCACATCCCGCCGTGCTCGAATGCGCCGTGATCGGCGTTCCCGACGACGAATGGGGTGAGGTCGTCAAGGCAGTGGTGGTGCTCAAGCCCGGGCAGACCGCAACCGAGCAGGAGATCATCGACACCGCGAAGCGCAATCTGGCCTCGTACCAGAAACCACGCTCGGTGGACTTCGTCGACGCCCTGCCCAAGGCTCCGACAGGCAAGATCATGAAGCGAGAGCTGCGCGACCCGTACCTCCAGCCGGCGGCGACCCGATGACCGTCGGCACGGACCGGACGACGCCCGGCGAATCCGAACTGGACGCACTGGTCGGTACACCCTTCCCCGGTGGGGAGGCGACCCTGGAACCCTGGTGGGTCCACCTCGTGCTCGACAGCATGCTCGCCGACTCCGACGACGGGGGAGCGCACCCGGTACTGGTGTTCCTCGCCGCCACCGGAGCCATGGGGTGGACCTGGGACGAACTGTTCGCATTGTGTGGAGCCACCGAGGCCGACGGTCCGATGGCCGGCGAGACGGACACCGTCGTGCACCATCCGCTGCAGGTAGGTGAGACCTACCGGGTGTCGGGAGAGATCGTCTCCGCTGTCCGTAAGGTCGGCCGTCGAACCGGCACGTTCGACATCGTCGGCTATCGGCTCGATCTGCACGACGGCAACGGTGTGCATCACGCTTCGACGACCAATTCGATCGTTTTCCCCCGGCGAGGTAATTAATCATGAGACCTACTGTCGGACAGCAGATCCCGGTTCGAATCATCGAAGCAGTGGATCCCGCCCGCATGAAGACCCTCTCCGCGCTCATGCGCGACCCGAACCCCATCCACTTCGACCGATCCGCCGCGAGCGCGCTCGGACTCGGTGAACGCACCGTCAATCAGGGACCGAGCAACATCGCCTACGTGATGTCGATGCTCGGGAACTGGGCAGGCGGAGTCGACCGCATCACCCGATACCGGTTCCGTTTCCTCGGCAACGTCCTCGAAGGCGACCGTGTGCAGGCCTCCGGGACGGTCACCGCAGTCGACGAGACCCCCGAGGGCCTGCTCGTGCACTGCGACCTCGCCCTCGACGTCGTGGACGGCGCTCGCGTCCTGGAAGGAACGGGCACGGTCCGTCTGCCCGTAGACAACTGATCGATCATCGACACCCTGTCCAGGAGGACACCATGACCGGACGTGCAGCAGGCAAGATCGCATTCATCACCGGAGCCGCTCGCGGTCAGGGCCGCTCCCACGCGGTCCGGCTCGCCGAGGAAGGCGCGGATATCATCGCCGTCGACATCTGCGAGAACATCGACTCCGTCAGCCCGTACTACGATCTCGCCACCGAGGCCGACCTCGACGAGACGGTGCGCCTGGTCGAGGGACTCGGCCGCCGCATCATCGCCCACAGGACCGATGTCCGCGAGCGGGCCGGCCTGCAGAAGGCGCTCGAGGACGGTATCTCCCACCTCGGCGGAGTCGACATCGTCGTCGCGAACGCCGGCATCGCCACCTACGGTCTGTCCTGGGAACTGACCGAAGATCAGTGGCGCGACATGATCGACGTCAATCTCACCGGCGTCTACAACACCGCTGCGGTGGCGATCCCGCACATGATCGAGGCCGGTCGCGGCGGATCGATCATGTTCATCAGCTCGATCGGTGGCCTCAAGGGCGTGCAACATGTGGGGCACTACGTCGCCGCAAAGCACGGAATCGTCGGTCTGATGCGCACGATGGCGAATGAACTCGGTCCCCACAACATCCGGGTCAACACGATCCACCCCACCAACGTCGATACGACGATGATCCAGAACCCCGGCACCTACGGCATGTTCTCTCCCGGCGATCCTGAGCCGACGCAGGAGAAGGCGATGCCGGGATTCATGTCCCTCAACACCCTGCCGACCCCGTGGATCGACCCGATCGACATCAGCAACGCGGTGCTCTTCCTCGGCAGCGACGAAGCCCGCTACGTCACGGGTGTCACCTTCCCTGTCGACGCCGGCGCCTACGTCAAGTAGGTCGCGGTGGCCGTAGGTATCGACGACAACGAAGACCTGACGTCGCTGCGCGTCGACGCTCGAACCCAGGAACGTCTTCTCGATGCGCAGCGGGAGTGCACCTTCGCCTTCACCACGGAGGAAGGGTGGCCGGCCGGGGTGGTGATGAGCTACCTGTACCGCGACGGGACCTTCTGGCTCACCGCAGCAAGTGGCCGCGCCCATGTCCGGGCTGCTCGTCGCGATCCGCGGGTGACCCTCGTCGTCTCCAACGCTGGGACGGACCTTGCGGGGCGCCGGATGCTCGCCGTCCGCGGCCGCGTCACGGTCCGAACCGACGAGGAGACGAAGCGCTGGTTCTATCCGGCCTTCGCGCATCACCACGCACCGAACGATCCCGATGCCTTCGAACAATTGCTGGACAGTCCCAATCGTGTAGTCCTCGAGGTGCGCCCGGTGCGTATCGCCGTCAGCCACGACTCCACCAAGATGCCCGGTGACGGCCGCGGTGGCGGGGCGGGGACTCGTTCGACCAGAAAGTGAGCGCCATGTCTGCGGATCCGACGTCCGACTATTCGCACCTGCTGTCCCCCTTCCAGGTGGGGCCGATGAAGTTGAAGAACCGGGTGATGCTGCCGCCGCACGCGTCGGCGATTGGCAACATCTTCGGCACGGACGAGGAGGCGGAACGCAACATCGCGTACTACGTCTCCCGTGCCCGCGGTGGCGCGGCGTGGTTCGACAGTCTCAGCGCGTGGGTGCCGAATACGGGCATGATCCCCGGCTTCGAACCGACCGGTGTCGGGGCGACGGTACAGGGGCACTACAGCCTGCCGTTCTTCGTCGAACGGGTGCAGGGGTATTCGGACGCCCTGCACGCCGAGGGTGCGGTCGCCACAGGACAGATGGTGCATCAGGGCGGTATGCCGCACGGTGCGTCGCCGGTGCTCAGCGCTCCGGTGATCAACACCGTGCCGCACCGGCTCGATCGCGAGGAGATCGCGTACTTCGTCGGGCAGTACGAGTTCTGCGCGAAACAGGCCCAGGCGGCCCGTCTCGACGGTGTCGAGCTCCACATGAACCACGACGACCTTCTCGAGTACTTCCTCTCGCCGCTGACCAACAAGCGCGACGACGAGTACGGCGGCTCCATCGAGAACCGCTGCCGATTCCCCGTCGAAGTACTGCGCGCGATCCGTGACGTGATCGGGTCGTCGATGGTGATCGGCGTCCGCCTGAACCTGCGCGAGGAGGTGCCCGGCGGTTACGACCTCGACGGGGCCGTCGAGATCGCGCAGTACCTCGAGAGCACCGGGTTGGTCGATTACTTCCACGGAGTGGTCGGAAGTCCCTGGGGCAACCCGTCCTACATCCAGCCACACTTCTTCGAGGCGGGACAGTGGGCCGACCTCGCCGGGCGGTTCAAGCGGGCGATCTCGTTGCCCGTCGTACACACCGGTCGGATCAACCATCCGGACGTGGCCGAGAGGATCCTCGCAGCGGGGCACGCCGACGTCGTGGGTATGGCACGCGCACACATCGCCGAGCCGGAGATCATCGAGAAGACCCGGACCGGTCGTGTCGACGAGATCCGGCCCTGTGTGGGTGGCAACGAGTGCATCAGTCGGCGCTACGTGGAGAACCTGCCGTTCGGATGCGCCGTCAATCCGACCACGAGCAACGAGATCGACGGCCCGTGGCCCACGGTGACCGACCCGAAGCGGGTACTGGTCGTCGGTGGTGGACCCGCAGGAATGGAGTTCGCGGCGCTGGCACGGGAGAAGGGACACGACGTCGAGCTGTGGGAATCGTCGACGGTGCTCGGAGGTCAGCTGCGCACCGCGATCAATGCGCCGACCTACGACAAGTTCGCCGAGTACCTCGAGTGGCAGCAGCGCAGACTCGAACGTGTCGGTGTCAAGGTCGACCTCGAGCACACCGCAACGCGGTCCGAGATCGAGAATGCGGACTTCGACGTGGTCGCCGTGGCGACCGGCTCGACCCGCCGGATCCCGGACATTCCCGGGGTGTACGGCGACAACGTCGCCGATATCCGCGACGTCCTGAGCGGTGAGGCGACGGTCGGCAAGCGGGTTCTGATCATCGCGCAGGACGATCACATGCCACCGTTGTCACTGGCCGACCACCTCACCGAGCGGGGCAGCGAGGTCACACTCGTCTATGCGACGCAGACCGCCGGCCAGTTGCTGGGACGGTACATCGTGGGTGCCATCCTCGGGCGCCTCGACGACAAGGGCGTGCAGTACCGCTTCATGGAGGACGTCGTCGAGATCACCCCCACCGGGGTGATCACCCGCAATGTGTACTCGGGGCGCACCTACGAGGTCGACGGATTCGACAACGTCGTGCTGGCGTGTGGGGGTATCGGTGACGACGTCCTGTACGAAAGCCTGAAGAACGGTCCCGCGGCGACGGGTGATGGGGAGGTCCACATCCTCGGTGATGCGTACGCACCACGCCGATTGGTGTTCGCCACTCGACAGGCCTACGCGCTGGCGAAGCTCGTCTGAGCGCACGAGCGCGATCGGCGCTACAGGATTCGGCCCCCTTCTTTCCGTGACCGACGGAGGAAGGGGGTCGCTGCCCGTCCGTGGTGCAGTGAGGATGTCGTCACAACCGACGATGCCGGGTGAGTGCTCAGGCACTCACCCGGCATCGGACCGGTGTCAGGGTCGGAGGACGAATCCCTTGTATCCGGCGTCCCGGACTTCGTTCCAGGTCTCCTCGTAGAGCACGATGCCGCCGGCGTACGGCATGAAGATCTGCGGCTTGCCGTCGATGTTGGCACCTCGGTACCAGGAGCCCGACTGTCCCTGCGGCCACAGAGTGGTGTCGGCGATCTCCTCGACGGTATGCACCCAGGCCTCCTGTGCGTCCTCGGTGGCTTCGATCGTGGTGAAGCCGTTGTCCCGCATGTGGTCCATCGTCTCGATCGTCCACTCGACGTGCTGTTCGATGGCGGTGACCATGTTGGCGAGCACGGACGGGCTGCCGACGTTGGCGATGATGAACATGTTGGGGAAACCGGCCGTGCCCAGCCCCAGATGGGTCTTCGGACCCTCGGACCATGCTTCCGTCAGTGTGCGGCCGCCGCGGCCGCGAATGTCCATGGAGGTGAAGGCGCCGGTGAAGGCATCGAAGCCGGTGGCCAGGACGACGGCGTCGAACTCGTACTCGGTCCCGTCCGCCAGTCGCATTCCCTTGTCGGTGAAGCGGTCCAGAGGCCTCTTGCGAAGGTCGACGAGTTCGACGTTGTCGCGGTTGAACGTCTCGTACCAGTCGGTGCCGACGACCGGGCGTTTGGCGCCCATCGGGTAACCGTACGGTTTGAGACTGTCGGCCGTGTCGGGGTCGGTGACGATCTCGTCGATCTTGGCACGGATGAAGTCCGAGACAGCATCGTTGGCCTTCTGATCGACCATGAGGTCGGAGTAGGCGCCGAGAAAGGCGATTCCTCCGCCTTCCCAGCGCTTCTCGAACTCGGCGCGACGTTCCTCGTCGCTGACCTCGAATGCGGTCTTCGGATTGTCGTCCCGTATGCACCCGGCGGGCAGCGATCGTGAGAGACGGCGTCGCTCGCGGTAGTTCGCCTTGATGTCGGCGACGTATGCGGGATCGAGTTCGTGGTTGCGTGCGGGGATGACGAAGTTGGCGGTGCGCTGCAGCACGGTCAGCCGGCCGGCCTGCTTCGCGATCTCGGGGATGGCCTGCACGCCCGAGGAGCCGGTGCCGACGGCAGCGACTTTCAGCCCGGAGAAGTCGACTCCGTCTTCGGGCCAGGAGCTGGTGCGGTGGATGGGGCCGGTGTAGTCCTCGAGACCCGGTACGTCCACGTCCTTGGGGACGGACAGGCACCCGACCGCCATCAGGCAGAACGTTGCGATGCATGTGTCGCCGGAATCGGTGCGCACGATCCACTTCTGCACATTCTCATCGAAGTGGGCTTCGGTGACCGCTGTTTCGAGTCGGATGTCGCGACGGAGGTCGAAGCGGTCGGCGACGTGTGAGAGGTAGGCCTGCAGTTCGGGCTGGGAGGGATATCGCTCGGTCCATTCCCAGTCCTGTTCGAGCTCCTCGTCGAATCCGAAGGAGTAGTCGTGGCTGTCGACGTCGCAGCGTGCGCCGGGATAGCGGTTCCAGTGCCAGGTGCCGCCGACTTCCTTGCCCTTGTCGAATGCGATTGTGGTGTAACCGTGTTTGCGGAGCTTCCACAGCAGGTGGAGGCCGGAGAAGCCGGCTCCGACCACGACCGCGTCGACCTCGATCGGGGTGGAGTGGTCGGTGGCTGCAGGTGCAGAGGTCATCTGGATGCCTTTCCTGGATGTCGGTCATGAAGGCGTGCAGCGGAGATCGAGACCTGTTCCGGGTAGCCCGGATGCGCGAGGACCGTGAACCGGAAGGGGTCGTGACACCCGCACTGTCCGGCATGTGATTGACACCACAATAACAATGCGTATCGATATAATCAATCAGGTCGTGAATATCGACTCGGGTCCGTATCACCTCGGGCTCGAACGGATCTCAACTCGCTCGGCGTTCGCCGAAGCCCGCTCCAGGAGGAATCGTGTACCGACTCGTCGCAACCTACAACCACCCCGAGGATCCTGCCGTGTTCCTGGACCACTACCGGAACGTCCATGCGAAGCTCGCCCTCGATCAGAAGGGCCTGCGGAACTTCGAGTGGGGTGTGTGCAGTACCGCCGACGGGTCCACACCCCCGCATTTCCTCGTCGCAGTCTGCGACTGGGACAACAAGGAAGCCATGCTCGAAGACATGGCATCGCCCGAGGGACAGAAGGGCGCTGCCGATCTCGAGAACTTCGCACAGGCAGGCGTCTCGTTCGATTTCTACGAGATCACCAAGGGAATCTAGCGCGGTACAGCGGCGGGGCAACGATACGGATATCGTTGCCCCGCGGCCGCTCTCCGCTCGGTCCCGGCTCTCAGGCGTCGAACCCGTCCATCTGCGGAGTGGTCAACGGAGTGATGACCCGCTCCGCGATCTTCCATCCCTCCGGGGTCCGGACGTATCGATCGGTGTTGAGAGCGATCGCCTTGATCGCCGCACCGTTCTTCATCTCCGCCTCGGAGAACACATAATTGGTACCGGTGGCGTTGTCCGCGTCCTGGAAATCGATGACGTGGTTGGTGATGATGTGGAACTGCTTGTCCACGGATTCGGCATCACGCTCGAAGAAGTCGAGTAGTTGCTCGTGACCCTCGTATCGGGTCAGCCCGACCGCACCGGCATCCCACACGCCGTCCACGGTGAAAGCGGACAGTGTCTCCTTCGGATCGAACCGATCGAGTCCTCGGGCGTACACGTGGGTGATTCGGGTGATCTCGGCGATGTCGCCGGCTCTGTCCTCGCCGATGATGTTGTCGATAGACATGATGTACTCCTTCTCGGAAAGTCAGGGAACGGAAGGAAACTCGATTCCTTCGAGATCCGCCTTGATCTGGAGCGCCAGATACTTGTTGTAGACGCGAGCCATCGTCAGATTGCCGCCGCTGAACCAGAAACCGTCGTGCCCCGACCGACGCCACACCGAACGGATCTCTCCCTCGTCGTCGAGACCCCATACCGGCCCGCACTTGTCGGCTACGGCATCACCCAGGACGCGCCGTGCGGTGTCGTGGATTCCGCGGAATCCGGTGGCGAGGACCACCGTATCGGCGGGAATCCGACGGCCGTCGCTCATCCGGAGAGCATCCGGTGTGAACCGTTCGATCGTCCCGGCCACCAGCTCGATCTCACCGTCGGCGATGAGCCGGGACGCTCCCACATCGATGTAGTAACCGCCGTTGCGAGTGAGGAACAGGTTCATGGCGCCCATGTCGTCGTCGCCGAGATTGTGGCGGAATCCTCGTGTGGTCAGGCCGTCGAGCAGAGGACGGTCGCGCTCGGCCATGAGCGCCACTGCCGCGCGCAGTCCCTCACAGGCCGACCTGTCGAATCGGGGGAACGATGCTCCGACGAGGTCGGAGATCTCGGTCGGAGGCGAGTCCTCACCGTATGCGGGCTCGAGCATCACGTCGACCACCGTGGTGCCGCCCACCACGTATGTGGGTCCGCGTTGCACCAGGGTCACATTCGCCCCCGACAAGTACAGGTCCTGCGCGATGTCGTGGCCGCTGTTGCCGGTGCCGATCACGACCACCGAGGTGCCGGCTCGTGCCGGTTCGGTTCGGTACCGTCCCGAGTGCAGGATCTCCCCACGGAAGAGGTCGGTGCCCTCGAATTCGGGGACCAGAGGTTCGGTGCCGCTGAGGCCGGTGGCGAGCACGACATGGCGGGGGCGCACGGTGTGCACCTGTCCGCAGCTGTCCAGGTCGAGTTCCCACGTTCCCGTCGAGACGTCGTAGGTGCTCGATGCGACCGTGGTACCGGTCCGCACGTTCAACTCGAGGGCTCGGGCGTACAACTCGAGCCAGTCGCCCATCCTGTCCTTCGGGGTGAAGACCGGCCAGGTCGGCGGAAATGGAAGGAACGGAAGGTGGTTCGCCCACACCGGGTCGTGCAGCACGAGTGAGTCGTAACGGTTGCGCCAGTTGTCGCCGATGCGTGCGTTCCGATCGACGACGAGCGCCCGCACTCCGAGTGTCTTCAGGTGCGCGGCGAGGCCGAGGCCCGAGTGCCCGGCACCGATGACGATGACCTCCGGCTCGTCGACCGTCGCGGAGGTCTCACGTACCCTTCCGGCGTGCCGGTCGTCGGTCCGCCCGCCGGACTCGGAGGTCCCGTGCGGGCGTCGACGCCCGGTTGTCGGTTCGTGGCCGTGCAGGGTATCGAGCTCGGTGAGCAGGGCGGTTGCTCGCCAGATATCGTCGTCGCCCGGGGTGAGCCTTGCGACCGCGCGGACGCGGCCCACTCGGGTGGTGAGTCCGAACAGGATCTGGAGCACGGGAGGTGTTGTATCTCCGGGCGACAGTGCCGGCGGCACTCGGAGATCGAGTTCGAGGTCGGAGACCCCGAGGGTTCCTGCGGTCGCGATCATCCGCCCGATGGTGTCGGCTGTGTGGAGGCTGCGCAGGTCTCCGCTGAACGCCAGCAGGTCGCGCCACCATGCGTCGGGAACGAACACCTTCCCGTACGAGCCGGTGTCGCCCCGGCGCAGGATCTGCCCGAGTTGTTCGAGCCAGTTACGTGCGACATCGGTGAGCATGTCGTGCGAGCCTGCGGTGTCCCTCTTCTCCGCCGCAGTCATCGCGTCGTGTACCCGGCGTCGACCTTGAGTTCGGTGCCTGTGACGTAACGGGCTTCGTCGGAGGCTAGGAACAGGACGGCGTTGGAGATGTCGATCGGCTCCACCCACGGGACCGGGATGGCGTTGGTGGTCGCGAAGACGGGGGCCGCCTGTTCCTTCGTGGGGTGCTCCTCGTCGGGAAGGAAGAGGCGGAAGCAGGATTCGTTGAGGATCATGTCGGTGGCCACACCGGTGGGATGGACGGTGTTGACGCGGATGCCATGGGGTCCGAGTTCCAGTGCCAGCGTGCGCATCAGGCCCACAACGGCATGCTTGCTCGCGGTGTAGGGCGCGACGTTGGGAGTGCCCTTGATGCCTGCCGAGGAGCTGGTGATGATGATCGAGCCGTTGCCCTGCTCGACGAGTTGCGGGGTGACTGCCTTGCAGGTGTGCCAGACGCCCTTGAGATTGATGTCGAGGACGTCGTCCCAGTCGCTTTCGGCGACCAGATGGGTGGGCTCGCCGAACAGGAAGATGCCCGCGTTGGCGACGACCGTGTCGATCCGGCCGAACTGCGCGATGCCTTCCTGCACCACGGCCGCTACGGCGTCGAAGTCTCGGACGTCTGCGGTCCGGGCAACGATCTTGCGTCCGCGGGACTCGACCTCGCGTACCGTCTCGGCGAAGTCCTCCTCGGTGGCGCTGGGATAGAAGCGTTCGACACTGTCGATGGTGCCGGCTATGTCGAGGGCGATGATGTCGGCGCCCTCCTCTGCGAGCCGGATTGCGTGGCTGCGTCCCTGCCCACGCGCCGCTCCGGTGATGAATGCAACCTTGCCTGCTACCCGTCCTGACATGAGTTCTCCTTCAACGCGGACCCGGAGATTCCGTTCCACGGTAGGTGTTCCAGGTGGAGGCCGACTCGGGATAGTCGGCTTCGGAGTATCGGGTTTGCGGCCACCGAATCCGTTTGGTGGAACGGAAACTCGAGCTCATCGATTCGAAAGGTAGCGCATACATGAACGATACGGAGCGTCTTTGGAACAACCAGCCGTTCTCTGTTCTGGCGTAGCGGTCGTGATATCGGAAGGCCGTCATCATCAGGGTGTCGTGTACCGCGAGTTCGGCGTGTCCGGTCATGATCCCTGTTGCGTTCGTGTCGTCCACGAGCGTGACGAGATGGATCTCGGGAGTGTGCAGCATGGTGTGATAGCGATCCATGCTGTCGACATAGAAGGGACGAATCTCGTTGTGCCCCCGGAGTTGGCGTCCGGCGACTTCGAACACTCCGTCCTCGACGAACATCGACAGGACCGATTCGATGTCGTGATCGTCGACGGCGAGTGCGTATCGGCCGGCGAGGTCACGGATCTCGTCCTTCGCGATCAGTCGTGCCAGTGCGGTGGCATCCGGTTCGGTACGGGCGGATGTGGTCATCTGCTGAACTCCTGGGAAGGGCATGCGGAGAGCCGGAGCGGAGGATCACTCCGCTCCGGCTCGAGTCGGATCCTTTGCAGCGCAGCGCAGCGGATCGAACGGAGGACGAGGATCAGTCGTCGTAGACGATGACACCTCGGATGTTCTTGCCCTCGCGCATGTCCGCGAACGCGGTGTTGATGTCTTCGAGCTTGTAGGTCTTGGTGATCAATTCGTCGAGCTTGAACTCACCTCGCCGGTACATGTCCGTGATCAGCGGGATGTCGCGCCGCGCCGTGGTGGTGCCGTACAGGGTGCCCTGTAGTCGCTTGCCGGACATGGCGAAGGTGAACAGGTCGAAGGGAACGTCGCGCTGGGTGACGGGCGCTGCGGAGGTGAGCACCAGAGTGCCTCCGCGACGGGTCATCTCCTGCGCCGGGTTGAGAAGGTGGCCGTAGGCGATGTCGACGGTGATGATGACGACATCCGCTCCCTGGCCGTTGGTGAGCTGGTCGACGACATCACGGCACTGGTCGAGGTTCTCGACGGTCTGCGTCGCGCCGAAGTGCTTGGCCATGTCGCGCTTGAATTCGACCGGATCGATCGTGACGATGTTCTTCGCGCCCTTGTGGCGTGCTCCCTGAACGGCATTCATGCCGACGCCGCCGGTTCCGATGACGACGACGGTGTCGCCGAGCTGGATGTCTGCGGCGTAGACGGACGATCCCCAGCCGGTGGGCACGCCGCAGCCGATGAGGGCGGCCTTGTCGAGTGGGATGTCCTTGTCGATCTTGACGCACGAGTCGATGTTCACCACCACGTAGGGGGAGAAGGTGCCGAGATAGGAGAACGGTCCGACACCCTGACCCCGGGCATGGACGCGGTGGGTGCCGTCGGGAGCGAAGCCGCCGAGAACGCCGGCGCCGCGTTCGCACATGTTGGACTTGCCGATCGTGCACATACGGCAGTTGCCGCACGAGGGCAGGAAGGACAGGACGACGTGATCGCCCACCTCGAAACCGGTGACGTCCGGGCCGAGTTCCTCGATGACACCGGCACCTTCGTGGCCGCCGATGATGGGCGCCCAGTCCAGGGGAATGTCGCCGGTGTCGACGTGATCGTCACTGTGGCAGATACCGGAGGCGGCGAGTTTGACGCGTACCTCACGACTCTTGGGTGGATCGATCTCGATTTCCTCGACGCTCCATCCGGATCTGGTACCGGGTTCCCACAGCAGTGCTCCGATGGTCTTCATGACGTCTCCTCACGGTGAACGGGGAAGATTCGCGTGGCGTCGGTGGGGTACCGATCCGCCGGATTCTGTGATCGTGATCACCATAACCATATGCATCAATAGAAGCAATAGATTCTCGGTGATGCGGAGTGTGTCGTGATCCGGTCACCGAGGCCGGGAGCAGGTGAGCCGAAAAGAGCGGGCCCGCACCGGATGTACCGGTGCGGGCCCGTCGGTCCCGTAGGGGTGGAGGTCTCAGCCGCCGAGTGCCTGATTCCAGGGCAGTACCTGGCTCAGCACTTCGGGGAATTTCCGCTCGGCGTACTTCACATATTCCTTGATGTGATCGCGCATTCGATCCTCGGAGAGGTCGGCGTCGTGGTTGTTCAGCGCTTCGTAGATCTGAGTATGCGCTTTGAGGGTGGTCTTGCGGAGCGACGCGGGATGGTCGATACCCATCACCGTGCCCCCGGTGATGCGCATCAGGGCATCGGTCAGATATCCGAACAGAGCGTTGCCGGTCGACCAGGCGATGATGTCGTGGAACTGCTTGTTGGTCTCGAGGAAGGTGTCGATGTCGGCTGCTTCCACCGACTGTTGCATCCGGTCGACGGAATCCTTGAGTTCGACGAGCTTGTCCTCGCCGATGCGTTCCGCCGCCAGGCGGCACACCACGGGTTCGAGGGCGGTGCGAGCCTCGACGATGGTGTTGAGCGAAGCGTTCTGCAGCTGCATGAGCAGGATGATCGTGCTGGCGAGATGCGAGGCGTCGGGATCCAGCAGCACCGGCCCGCCCTTCGGGCCGGGTTTGAACGTGAGCATTCCCTGGAACTCGAGCAGACGCAATCCTTCGCGGAGCGTGCCGCGACCGATCTGGTACTCCTCGAGCATCGCCTTCTCGGGAGGGAGAAGATCGCCGGGGCGGAGGCCTTTCCGGGCGGTGTCCCGAACGATCTGCTGCGCGACGACGAGTGACGTCTTCGGGCCTCTCGGCATTGCCACGGAGCCTCCTCTAGCTTCGTACCCTCTCCGGTCTCGGTCGACGCGGAGATCTCTCCTGACGAAGATGCTCTCCGCCGTGCTCCGTCACGAACAGGGGACTGTCCGTTACGGAGTGTGCACTGTACTCATTGTGCACCCAATTGTGCACATTCATACTCAGGATTTGTGGGATGCCCACTATTCTGGCAAAGGAAACTGTGGCTTTCTCTTGTCGAGAAACGCTCGTGCCCCTTCGGTCATATCCTCGCTGCCGATCGCCTGGACCAACATGCCCAGCCCGGTGCTGAACGAATCCCGCGCGGAGTTCCACCAGATGTTCGAACTGATCTTGGTGATCTCCAGGTAGCGGGGGCTCAGCGCCTCGAATTCCCGACACAGTGCACGCACATGCTGTTCGAGGGCGTCGTCGTCGACGACTTCGTTGACCAATCCCATCTCGTAGGCGCGCTCGGCCGGATACCGACGGCACAGCATCGACAGTTCCTTGGCGCGTTTCTCGCCGATCTGGACCCCCATGACGTTCGTCGCGCCCGAGACGGGCGAGCTCCCGACCCGGGGGCCGGTCTGCCCGAAGGTCGCCGATCGGGCGGCGACTGCGAGGTCGCAGGCGACCACCAGTTCGTTGCCGCCCCCAGCCGCTGCGCCGTTGACGGCGGCGACGACCGGTCGAGGGCAGGACCGGATCGCATCGAACAATGCCAGTGACGAGCGGTAGAGCTTACGCATCTCGGGAACGGTGGGTTCGCTCAGTTGGCCCAGGGAACCGCCGGCGCAGAAGCTCCCGCCGGAGCCGGTGATGACGACCGATCGGTAGCTGTTGGCGTCGTGCAGGGCATCGACGATCGTCGCGCACATCTCCGGATCGAATGCGTTGCGACGTTCGGGGCGATTGAGACGTATCCACAAGCTCGAATCGAGCGATTCGAGCACGACGCTCGTGGTGGTGGATGTGGACATCGAAACTCCTTGGTTCGGGTGTCCGAGCCGGATGTGGCAGTCGCTGAGGACGGACGAGGTGGGGGCCCGGACGAACCTCCCCGACCGCCTTTCCTTACACGTTATAATGGTTAGCATCATTTCGTCGACAAGTGACGGAAGTGGGGGTCCTGCGTCGGTCGTTCCGGACCTGCGCGGTTCTGACAGGAGTCGCAATGATCACGAGTCGGGCGCCGAAGGCCGCGATGGTGGTGGCGCAGCAGATCATCAAGGATGCCGGCCGGGAGAATCTGGTGGCCGACGATCTGCTCCCTCCCGAGCGCGTCATGCTCGAGAAATACGGAATCGGACGAGGCACTCTCCGCGAAGCCCTGAGGCTGCTGGAGTTCCAGGGAGTGATCGCGTTGAAACCGGGCCCTCGGGGAGGTCCGGTGCTGCTCGATCCTGATGCTTCGCACCTCGCGAGTTCGCTCATTCTGCTCATGCAGCTCAACGACGCGCCGTTCAAGGTGGTCGTCGAGGCCAGAACGGCACTCGAACCCATGATCAGCCGGCTTGCGGCCGCACGCGTCTCGGACGAGACACTGATCCGTCTGAAGGAGACCGTCGACCGGATGCACGGTTCACTGAGCGATCAGGGTGAGTTTCTCGAAGCGAACAAGACCTTCCACGACCTGATCGCATGGTCGTCGGGCAACCCGCTGTTCGGTTACCTGGTGGATTCCCTGCTGGGGATCATGGACGGCACGGCCATCGGGATGGACTATCCGCCGCATCGTCGGGAGGCGATCATCGTCGCTCATACGCAGATCTACGAGTGCCTTGCGAGTAGGGACGCCGAGGGTTCGGAGCGATACATGCGTGAGCACATCGACGCCTACAGGCGGTATGCCGAGAGGAAGTATCCGGAGTTGTTCGAGCAGGTCATCCAGTGGGATCGGGCGTTGGGTTGAGCATGTTCCGACGTCGAGAATGCGTCGACAAGGATGCACATGCGACCGGGAAGGAACCTGTTGGGGTTCCTTCCCGTTCTCGTCGGAGGGGGACCGGATCACTCGGTGGCGACCGAGATGGCCCGTTCGGGGCACGAGGCCGCTGCCTCGCGAGCGGCGTGCTCGTTGGCGGGATCATCGCCACCGGGCAGGACGTAGGCATGGCCGTCCTCGTCACGCAGAGCGAAGACCTGGGGGGATGTCATGAAGCACAGGCCGTGACCCTGGCAGTGGTTCTCGTCGACGACAACCTTCATGAGTTGCTCCTCTCATCATTCGGACACTTGGAGATGCCAACTCGTCGACCCCTTGATTGGATGGGTTGGGGCTGGCAATGTGATCCAGACTACTATAACATCCGTTATAACCATTAGCAGGAGATGCCTGATTCTGAGCAGGAGGGTCCACGCGATGGAAAATCGCAACCGTTGCCCTGTCGTCGACTTCGACCACAACTCGCAGGAACATTCCGCGGATCCCGTGGCGTCGTACCGGAAGGTGCGCCAGAACGAGCGTGTCGCATGGACTGAAGCCCACGGAGGCTACTGGGTACTGACCGACTACGAATCGGTCTTCGAAGCTGCCCGTGACGACGAGACGTTCTCCTCTGCGCGCACCGAGTATGGGGGAGAAGGTCTTTCGGTCGTCATTCCGAAGACGCCGATGCACTTCCACATCCCGATCGAGCTCGATCCCCCGGAGTTCCGCAAGTACCGCAAGATCGTCAACCCGATCACTGCCCCGGCTGCGGTCGAGCGTATGAAGGCGCTCGTCGACCGGCACACGGCCGGCTTCATCGACAGCGTCATCGAGGACGGCCGATGTGATCTCACGTCGGTGATCGCCGTCCCGTCCATCGTCACCGTGGATTGGCTGGGCCTCGACCTCGCCGATTGGAAGCGCTATTCCCACGCTCACCATCAGGCTCTCGCCGGTATCCCGGGTAGCGACGACTACAAGCACGCGATGGAAGTCGAATTCCCTTACCTGGGAGAACGCATGCGCGAAACCATTCGCGCGCGCCGCGAGAACCCCACGGACGACATCATCAGCTATCTCGTCCAGCAGGAAGTCGACGGCCGGCGTCTCGACGACTTCGAGATGTACTCGATCGTCGACCTGCTCCTCGCCGGCGGGGTGGGTACCACGGCGTCGCTGGTGAGCCAGGCGCTGGTCTGGCTTGCCGAGCATCCGTCCGTACGGCAGCGGCTCATCGACGATCCGGGCCTGATGGATCATGCCGTCGAAGAGTTCCTGCGCTACTTCTCCCCGACGCAGGCCCTCGCTCGCACCGTCACGAAGGACGTCGAATTCCAGGGCTGCCCGATGCACAAGGGCGACCGTGTCCTGTTGTCGTGGTCCTCGGCCAACCGCGACGAGAAGTTGTTCGACAACCCCGACGAGATCGACATCGATCGCTGGCCCAACCGGCACACGGCATTCGGTATCGGTGTACACCGTTGTGCAGGTTCGCATCTCGGGCGGTACATGTCCAAGACCCTGATCAGCCAGATCCTGGAGAGGATGCCCGACTACGAGGTCGACTTCTCCGCACTCGAACGGTATCCGCACCAGGGCACCAACATGGGCTGGCAGCGGATCCCCGCCACGTACACCCCGGGACCCCGCGTTCTGACCGACTACACGCTCTACTGACCCCCGATTCCACCGGAACGGTCGCTATCACACCGGCCTGATCGGCCGGCCGAAAGACAGGGGACGGACGTGTTCGTCGGCAGACGTATTCTGATCGTCGGGGGTGGCCTGGCCGGGTCGCGAACGTGTGAAGCATTGCGCGCCGAAGGGTTCGACGGCGAGATCGAAATGCTCTGCAGCGAAGGGACACCGCCCTACGATCGTCCGCCTTTGAGCAAGGTCGCCCTCACGGAACGTCGCGACACGACTTTCGATGTCGACTACGACGCCCTGGGCGTCGACCTCCGTCTCGGAGTGCGGGCGACGGGCATGGACCGCGACCGGCGCGTCGTGTTCACCGACTCGGGGGAACATCCCTACGACGCTCTGGTCGTCGCCACCGGAGCCGCGCCGGTTATCCTTCCCGGATCCGGACGGCAGCACGTACTGCGCACGGCAGCCGATGCCGACGTACTGCGTGCCGCCCTCCGGCCCGGGACCCGGTTGACGCTCGTCGGAGCCGGTTGGATCAACGCCGAAATAGCAACCACTGCACATGATCTCGGATGTTCGGTGACAGTCCTCGAATCGGCTCCGGCGCCGTTGCATCAACCGCTCGGCCCCGATGTCGCCCACCGGATGCTGCCGTGGTGGGAGCACGTCGACATGCGCTGCGGCGTCTCGGTTGCGGAAGTCACCGAGGCCGGACCGGTACTCGCGGACGGTTCGCTCGTCGAATCCGACCTCGTCGTCACCGGCATCGGTGTCAGGCCGGACGTCGCCTGGCTCGTCGGATCCGGTCTCGATATCGATCGGGGAGTGGTGGTCGACGAGCGACTCCGTACCGCCGACCCGGCGGTGTTCGCGGTCGGCGACGTCGCGGCACGATGGTCGCCGCGTTACCGCAGCCGCATCGTCGGACAGCACTGGGACGATGCCCGCACGGCGCCGGCAACCATCGCTGCGGCTTTGCTCCGCCCGGATCGCGGACTCGTCTTCGATCCCGTCCCGTACTTCTGGAGCGATCAGTTCGGGCACAAGATCCAATTCGTGGGGCACCGCGACCCATCCGATCGGATCGTCTTCCGGGAGGGCGGGGACGGCAGATGGGCTGCGGCATGGATCGACGACTCGTCCAGGCTGACCGCACATCTGAGCGTCGATTCTCCACGTCATATGGTGCAGGCGCGCATGGCGATCGATCGGGGTGCCGTCGTGGACCCCGATGCGATCGGAGATCTGGACGCCCCTGTGCACACGATGTCTCTGCATTCCTCGTAACACCTCGTCAATCATCGAACAGCCGCGCCCGCGCACGGCCGAGTGAGGAACGAACATGACCACAGCAATTCCGATCCGGTTGAAGAGCTACGACAAACTGTTCATCGGGGGCTCCTGGGTGGAGCCGTCGAGCGATGCCGTCATCGACGTGATCTCGCCCATCACCGAAGAAGTGATCGCGTCGGTCCCGGAAGCGCGTGAGGCCGACATGGACCGGGCCGTCGCGGCAGCGCGAAAGGCATTCGACGAGGGGCCGTGGCCCAGGATGACCCCGGCCGAACGCGCCGAGATCCTCGTACGAGTCGGGGACGAAGTGAAGAAGCGGATCCCCGCCATGGCCGAAGCCTTCACACTGGAGCTGGGTGGCCCGGCGGCCATCTCCACGCTCTTCCATCAGAACGCGGTCGACATGTGGGACGACGCGGCAACCTTCCACGAGCGCTTCGTCTTCGAGGAGGAACGCACCTGGAAGGATGGTCGCGGCAAGGTCGTGCGCGAACCGATCGGCGTCGTCGCCGTGGTCGTTCCGTGGAACGGGCCTGTGGCAACGGCGTCGTTGAAGATCTCACCGGCTCTCGCGGCGGGGTGCACCGTGATCCTCAAGCCGGCTCCCGAAGGGCCGGTGACGACGATGATGCTCGCCGAGGCCCTCGAGGCTGCCGGCCTCCCCGAAGGGGTCATCAGCGTATTGCCTGCCGGACGCGAGGTCGGGGACTATCTCGTCGGTCATCCCGACGTCGACAAGATCAGCTTCACGGGGAGTACCGTCGCCGGCCGAACGGTCATGACCAGAGCTGCCGAGAAGATCAAGCGCGTAACCCTGGAGCTCGGTGGTAAGTCGGCTGCGATCATCGCCGACGACATCGAACTCGACTCGTTCCTGCCGGGCATGGTCTTCGGGGGTATCGGTCATTCGGGTCAGGTCTGTGCGGCTCTGACCCGAGTGCTCGTACCCCGTGATCGCCAGGACGAAGTGGTTGCGGCGATCGAGGAGGTCATGAAGAGCGTCAAGGTCGGCGACCCGCGGGACCCCGACACGTTCATCGGGCCTCTCGCAGCGCAACGGCAGCAGAAACGGGTTCTCGAGTACATCGAGGTAGGTAAGGAAGAGGGTGCTCGGCTCGTCGTCGGCGGGGGCAGGCCTGCTCACCTCGATCGCGGTTGGTACGTCGAGCCGACATTGTTCGCCGACGTTCGCAACGACATGCGCATCGCCCAGGAAGAGATCTTCGGTCCTGTGCTGGTCGTGATCCCGTTCGATTCGATCGACGAGGCGATCGCGATCGCCAACGATTCCGACTACGGATTGTCCGGTGCGGTGTATGCGAAGGATCGCGCCTTGGCCGACAGCGTTGCGCGCCGGGTGCGAACGGGCCAGATCTCGGTCAACGGCTATGCCATGTGCGTGGTCCAGCCCTTCGGAGGCTACAAGCAGTCCGGGCTCGGCCGGGAGGGCGGCGTCGAGGGGTTCGACGCCTTCTTCGAAACCAAGCTGATCCAGGAATTCTGATTCGGGTGTCACTCGAGTTACGGGAAGGGACCTTGTGATGCAGTCGATTTCCGTCGAAATCGGTCATCGGGCCGAGAGGCTGCTGTACGACTATGCCGCGGCCGTGGATACCGGTGATCTGGCCGGCCTTCGGGGCTTGATCACCGACGATGTGGTGATCGAGCAGAACGGGAAGTCGGACTTCGGCGCCGAGGAGTTCATCGCGGTGTACCGCGCGTTCGTCGACTCTCCGGTGGAGTTCTCGCGTCACGCGATCTCGAACGTGCGTGTCGCACAGGGTGAGGACGGACGTGTGCACGTCGATGCGTACTTCGAGGCGACGGTGTGTGCTCCGGGTTCGAATCAACGGATCTACGGCCGGTATGCGGATGTCTACATCGAGCGTGAAGGAACCCTCCTCATCGACAGGAAGACTATCTCGGTCGATCGGATGATCGATCTTCCTGCGGGAGAGGTCGAATACCAGCCGTACTGATGCCCGCAACGGAGAGGGTGTCCTCCGCGACTCGATCGCGGAGGACACCCTGTCGTCGGTGTTCGGTGTTCAGGTGCCGACCTCAGGGCCGCCCAGCGTGGGTGGCGTCGACGCGCGTGGCGAGCAGGCTCGCATCTCGGGTATGGCGTCGTGCCGCTTCCGAGGAATTCGGTGCGGCGCAGGCGTACAGCGTGTCGCCGTCGGGGCCGCCGAGAATGCAGGCGAAGACGCCGGTGGGGAAGCGGACCTCGTCGATGATCCGGCCGCCCTCGACGACTCGGACGACACGACGGTTGAGGGCGTCCGCTACCCAGACCGCACCGCTGCTGTCGAGACCGATGCCATCGGGGGCGACGGCAGCAGCGCTCATGGCTGCCTTGACGGAGTCGCGTGGCAGTTCCGGGCCGAAGCTTGCCCACGTGCGCTGATTCGACAGCGAGCCATCGGATCCGATGTCGAAGGCGGTCAGGCGGTTCCCCATGGATTCCGCAACCACGAGCGTGTTGTCGGGAGTGATCACCATGCCGTTCGGGAAGAGCAGGTCGTCCGCCTCCACGGTGAAGGTCCCGTCGGGTGAGACTCGGACGAGGTTCGCAGGGCGGATGGGGGTGTCGCGCTTGAACTCGAATCCGAAGCTTCCCACGTAGGCGGTACCGTCGGCAGCGACGACCATGTCGTTGAGTTTGCCTGTCGCCACAGAGGACAGATCCGCGTGTACGACGATCTCACCGTCCTGTTCGCGTCGCATGATCCGGCCGGATTCCATCGCCGTGATGAGCAATCGGCCGTCGGGAAGCCAGCCGAGTCCGGACGGTTCGTCGCCGGGAAGTGTCGCTTCCACCCTCACGTCCCCGTCGGATCCGATCGAAATCACCTCGTGGCGATACAGATCCGAGACCCAGACGCGGTCGTCGTGCCATCGCGGGCATTCGAGGAAGGCGCGGTCCGACACGATGGTGTCGATCGGACTCTGCAGTGTGGCGTCCTGGTTTCCGGTGGTCATATCGATGCCTTCCTTGTGGTGCTGGAGCTCCTCTGGTGAGCCGATCAATCAAGACAATCATATTCATGAATTAGCATCCGGGGTAGACCTATACGCCCATTGCCCCTAATCATAATTATGGTTAAGGTGATCTGGATCACTGACGACGACTGTTTCGTCGACCTTCTGTTGTTCGTTCCCCTACGCGCCACACGTTCCGAATACGCCACAGTTTCCGTCGAAGGAGTACCCATGGCACTGGATTCCGCAACCACCGCCTTCCTCGCCCAGATGGCAGAGGCCGGAGGGCCCGCACTTCACGAGATGACACCACAGGAAGCCCGTGAAATGAGCGACGGGTTCATCGAACTCGTCGGCGAGGGACCCGAGATGGCGCGTGTCGAGAACATCACCGTGCCGTCGACGAACGGCTACCAGGTCCCGGTGCGGGTGCTGGTGCCGTCCGATGCTCCCCGCGGCTTCATCGTGTATCTGCACGGCGGTGGTTGGGTGGTGGGCGGTCTCGACGGTTACGACACCCTCGGTCGCCAGCTCGCCGAGCGCACCGATTGTGCCGTGGCGATCGTCGACTACCGACTCGCTCCCGAACACACGTTCCCCGCCGCGGCAGAGGATTCGTGGGCGGTACTGGAGTGGGCAGCCGAGAACAGTGGCAACTACGCGGCAGCGGACGGCCCGCTCGTCGTCGCCGGCGACAGTGCGGGCGGCAACCTCTCCGCCGTGCTCGCCCAGCGAACCGTGCGAGAGGCCGGACCGAGAATCGACCTGCAGGTGCTCGTGTACCCCGTCACGGACGACAACTTCGACAGCACCAGCTACCGCGATCCCGCCAACGAACTCATGCTCACGGCCACATCGATGAAATGGTTCTGGGATCTGTACGTTCCCGACACGAATGATCGTGCACGCTGGGATGCAGCCCCGCTCAAGGCGCAATCCCTGGCCGGAGTGGCCCCGGCGGCCGTGCTGGTAGCGGAACACGATGTGCTGCACGATGAAGGGCGTGCCTACGCTCGCAAGCTCGCCGAGTCGGGTGTTCCCGTGCGCGAGAGGGTCTTCGACGGTCAGATGCACGGATTCTTCCAGTTCGTCAACGTGCTGCCGGGGGCGAAGGACGGCATGGACTACGTCGTGGATGCGGTGAACGATCTGCTCGACGGCAAGCCGATCGCTGCCGCCGCTTCCGGTGAGGAGGCGCGCGCATGAGCCCGGTCGAGAACTCCGCGGAGTTCGATGCAGTCGTCGTCGGTGCCGGATTCTCCGGAATCTACATGGTCCACCGCCTGACCGAGATGGGGTTGACCGTCGCAGCCTTCGAAGCGGCGGACGGTGTCGGGGGCACCTGGTTCTGGAACCGCTATCCGGGTGCCAGATGCGATTGCATCAGCATGGAATACGCCTACACCTTCTCGCCGCAGTTGATCGAGAAGTGGGACTGGTCCGAACGGTACCCGTCACAACCGGAGATCCTGCGTTACCTCGAGTTCGTCGCCGATGAACTCGACGTCGAGAAGCACTTCCGCTTCCGCACACGAGTGGAATCGGCATACTACGACGACCACACCGACAGATGGACCGTCGCCACCGATGCCGGCGACGCCGTGGTCGCCAAGTACTTCGTCACCGCGGTGGGCTGCTTGTCCACCTCGCAGACCCCCGATTTCCCGGGCCTCGAGAAGTTCGGCGGAGCCACCTACCACACCGCAGACTGGCCGGAGGGTGGCGTCGACTTCACCGGGAAGAAGGTCGGGGTCATCGGCACCGGATCCTCGGGGGTCCAGGTCATTCCTCTCGTCGCCGAGCAAGCCGCGAAACTCACCGTGTTCCAACGGACACCCGCATTCAGCCTCGACTGCGGCAATCGGCCGCTCACCGACGCGGAACGACAGGAGTTCAAGGAGAACATCGAGACCTTCAAGGCGATCTCCAAGACCACGCCGTCGGGACAGTTCACCGACACCCTCGAGGTCAGCGCCCTCGATCACACCCATGAGGAGAGATGGGCGGTCTACGAGGAGCGCTGGAAACGGCATCGCGCAATCGACCTGATCCAGGCCTACCCGGATCTGTTCAGCAATCGGGAAGCGAACGAGACGATCGCGGAGTTCTTCCGCAGCAAGATCCGAGCGGCCGTGCAGGATCCCGAGCTGGCGGAACAATTGTCCCCACGCACGTACCCGCTCGGAGCGAAGCGGATAACGCTGGACACGAACTACTTCCAGACCTACAACCGGGACAACGTGCAACTGGTGAACCTGTGCGAGGCGCCACTCGAGGAGTTCACCGAGAAGGGAATCCGCACCGGGGGAATCGAACACGAGCTCGATGCCGTCGTGCTCGCCACCGGTTTCGACGCCATCACGGGCCCATTGCTGAAGATGGACATCCGGGGTGTCGGTGGACAGACGCTGAACGAGAAATGGCAGGACGGCCCGGTGACCTATCTCGGGATCGCTGTGGACGGTTTCCCCAACATGTTCATGCTCACCGGTCCCGGTAGCCCGAACGTGCTCACGAACGTGGTGTGCGCGATCGAGCAGCACGTGGAATGGGTGGGTGAGTGCATCACCTATCTCGAGGAGAGCGGCGCGCGTCGGTTCGAAGCACTGGAGCCGAGCACCGACGAGTGGACGCAGCTCAACAACGAGCTCGCCGCTCAGACCCTGTACCCGGAAGGGAACTCGTGGTACACGGGTGCGAACGTGCCCGGGAAGCCCCAGGTGATCATGTCGTACGTCGGTGGGCTCAACACCTATCGGGAGATCTGTGACGACGTCGCGGCACACGGTTATCGGGGGTTCGCGATCAAGTAGCGGATCACGGCAACCTGCAGACCCGTCTCCCCGGAAGGCGGTCGCACACATCCCGAATGTATGCGGCCGCCTTCCGTGCACCATGATGCGGAGAAACGGGATGCAGGAGCGGTACGAAGAGAGGGTGTTCAGCCGGCCGGGGTGAACCGTTCGCGCCGGATGCGCCGCGGTGACATGCGGCGACGCTTGAACGCCTTCACCGATGCCTCCACGAACGCCTCCGATCCGCAGATGTAGCCGGTGAACTCCTTCGCGGACGCCACGTCCTCGAGGAAGGCGTCGGTGACGTAGCCTGCGCGGTCTCCGCCGCTCTCCCTGCTCACGCAGGTGACGTAGCGGAAGCCGGGATGACGGGTCTCCAGTTCGCGGAGGAAGTCGACGTCGTACAGGTCCGCGCAGGTACGGACCCCGTGATAGAGCAGGATCTGCCGGTCGGGGGCGAGGGAGAGCGCCTGCCGGACGATGGCCTCGAGCGGGGCGAGGCCCGTCCCACCGCCGAGCAGAGCGATCGGGGTGGTGCCCTCCGGATCGAAGGTGAAGTCGCCGTACGGGCCGGTGACGGCCACCCGCTCACCCACGTCGATGCGCTCGAAGACCCACTCGCTCGCGACCCCACCGGGCTGCCGGCGGATGTGCAGCTCGAGCTGCTTGGTCTCGCAGGGCGGATTCGCGAGCGAGTATTGCCGTCGGATCTCGGTCCCGGGAACCGTCACCTCCACGTACTGCCCGGCCGAGAACTCGAGCGGTTCGTCGGCGGTGAGCAACACCTTGCGCGTACCGGCAGCGATGTCGCGCACCTCGGTGACGGTGGCGACGACGTCGCGCAGCGCATGCGTGGCGGCGGATTCCTCCGTTGCCGGGGTCTCGAAGACGACGTCACCGCGTGGTGTGGCCTGGCATGCGAGGACGAATCCGTCCGCGAGTTCGTCGGCCGTGAGCGTCGCCTCCGGTGAGTTCCGATGATCGAGTTCGCCGTCGAGGACCTTGATCTTGCACGTGCCACAGGTGCCCTGGTTGCAGGAGTTGGGCATCCAGTTGCCGTTGCGCAGGAACGCTTCCAACACCGTCCGGCCGGGTTCGCAGGGAACGACGCCGGTGCCCGCGGTCAGTGTGTACGACATGGTCAGATCTCCCACCGGGCATGCAGGGTCTTCGGACCGCGGAAACCCCAACCCCAGAATTCGACGTCCTCGGAGGTGTCCCGCTCGAGATTGGGGATGGTCTCGAGCAGTTCTTCGAGACCGATGCGGCTCACGTTGTTCGCGAAGTAGATTCCCGCGCAGGCATGCTTGCCGGCACCGAAGGCGAGGTGGGGGAGTGGCGGGCGGGTCAGGTCGTAGCGGCTGGGGGCGTCGAACACGTCGATGTCGTGGTTCGCCGACCCGTAGGACAGCATGACCACCGACCCTTCGCTGATCTCGATTCCCGATACGACGGTGTCGCGCTTGGCGATACGTGCGGTGCCGGACCAGATCGGGGAGGTCCAGCGCATCCCTTCGGCGATCGCGCGGGGGATGAGTCCCGGTTCGTCCACCACGGCTTCGAACTGTTCGGGGCGGGTGAACAGGCCTGCCAGGGTGGAACTCATGGCGTGTCCCGGTTCCTGCATGGCGCCGAGGAGGAAGACGTACAGCGTCGGGTAGATGTAGTCGCGGTCCCGCGTCTGCCCTTCGGGCATCCCGTCGTGCAGCCAGTGCGAGATGGCGCTGTCGTCGGGATGCTCGATCCAGTGGTCGATCAGCGGGTCGACGACGGAACGGATCTCCTCCTTGGCGCGGTCGCCCTCGTCGAAACGTTCCTGGTTCAGAAAGTTTCCGTCCTCGTCCATCGCTGCGTTGGTGAACGAATCCGACAGTTTGTGGAACCATTCGCGCAGTTTGTCCGAACTGACGTCCTTCAGTCCGAGGAGATCTCCGAGCGACCGCACACTCACCGGCTCGCAGAACTGGGCTACGAGATCGGCTTTGCCGTCGGCTTCGAACGCCTCGACGTAGCGTCGTGCGATCGGACGGACGAGATCCTCGATCCAGCGGTCCACCTCGGCGGGCTGGAGCGCGGGTTCGACCATCGACCGCAGGTCGCGGTGGATGTCGCCGTTGACGCCGATGATCGCGGGATGACCGAAGGTGCGGCCACCGGCGGGGGTGATGATGCCGTCGAAGTCGTCGCCGGCCGCGACCGCACGGCACGCTTCGGTCGTGGACGCCACGTAGGCGCCGAGGACGGGCACGAAGGCGATCGGAGCTTCGGCGCGCAAGCGCTCGTAGACCGGGTACGGATTGCGCTCGAGTTCTTCCATGGTGATCTCGTCGAGCCACGAAAGAGTGCTGGTCATCGGTGTACCTCCGGGTCGGGAGCCGTCCGGCGACGGCCGGGCCGTTGTTGACGTGGCCAGGACCATACGAGTCGGCCGACGGGCCGGTCGATGCACATTGCGCGGTCCCTGGACGAATCACGCGACTATGTGATCCAGGTCTCGGCAGCGGTTAGTCTCGAAGGCGTGAGTGTGCCCGAGATCGAGGACTGGGACGACGCCTCGCGCGTCGTGGCGGACGTGTACTTCCCGCACCGGTTGACGGACCTCGGAAAGGTGGATCGTCCTGAGCTCGAATTGGTCTCGGCCGATCTCGGAGGTGTCACGATCGGTCGGATGAGCTGGGGAGCCGACGTCGCGATCGAATGCGATTATCCGGGCGCCTACGAGGTGAACATACCGCTGAGCGGGCGGCTCGAATCGCAGGGGCGCTCGGGCACCGTCGTCTCCGAACCCGGCTCGGCGACGGTCTTCCGCGCGGACACCCCGTCGCTCATCACACGGTGGGACGCCGAATGTTCGGTCCTCGGAATCAAGTTCGATCGAGATCATCTCGAACGCGAAGCGGACCGCATTCTCGGTGGTCCGTTGCGGTCGCGCCTCGAACTTCCCGACCGCCTCGATCTGCGGGGGTCGGCGCAGGAATGGCACCGTCTCGTGGCATCGCTGAGCGAGCAGCTCGCCGGGCCGACCCGGGTGCTCACGAATCCTCTCGTGTCGGCCCAGCTCGGCGGTGCGGTCACCACGGCCTTCGTCCTGGCGGTCGCGCCGGCCGACGAAATGTCACCGGCACCCCGCCCGGGCATGGTCCGGCGGGTGTTGAACGCTCTGCAGGAGGATCCGGGTCGTGTCTGGACGGCAGCCGACATGGCGGAGATCGCCGGAACCAGTGTGCGCAGGTTGCAGGAGGCGTTCTCCGAGTACGTGGGCAGCAGTCCGTCCGCGTGTCTGCGCGACATCCGGCTCGATCGCGCCCACGCGGATCTCGCTGCGGGGGGAATCACGGTGGCAGATGTAGCTTTTAGGTGGGGTTTCAGCCATCCGGGGCGTTTCGCCGCCGCCTTCCGGAAGCGGTACGGCGTCACCCCCACGGAGATCCTGAGGGGTTGAGCGCATGCGGATACAGATGCACGCGAGCGGGTGACGACCTCATGGTCGTCACCCGCTCGTGGGTCCTCCCCGAACTGCTCAGCCGAACCAGAGGATCGGTGTGGGCCGATCGAACGACAACTCGGGGAAGTCGTCGTCCGCGACCGGCGTCCGCAGTCGCCGCTCGACGTAGTCCAAACCGTTGCTGCGCATGTAGTCGATGCAGGACACCGTGTACCCGACGGGGTCCGTGCGTGTACCGGCGATGGGGCGGAACAGGTTCGGGAATCCGTGGATGGTCAGGGCGCCACGATCGAGCGTGGTGCCCTCTCGGCCGTGCAGTGTGAGCCCGCCGTGTCCGTCGACGACGAACTTCGCTCGGCCGACGACGGTGCCGCCGATGAGGATCTCCCATCGATGTTCGATGTCGTCGTAGCGGACGACGTTCGCGGTGCCGATCTCGTGGACCGCCAACCGCAGTTCGTCGCGCAACCGTGCGGCGACCCGCTGGGAGGCGAAGGAGCGTCCGAGGACCACTGCGTCGAATTCCGGTGCAGGGGGATGGGACACGGAGTTCGAAGCGGTCGTGGTCATCTCGGACGCTCCTTCGCGGTGGGGTGGAGGTTGGGGGCCGCGCGCGGGCGGGCAGGGGGAACGGAGGTCATCCGCCCGCGCGCGGGAGTCGGTTACTTGTAGAACGCGCTGACGTCGGAGTTGCCGATCATGTCGGGCACGGTCCAGCCGTCGAGGTCGTACTCGCTCATGAACTGCTCCGCGAAGCCCTTCATGGAGGCGACGTCACCGCGACCCTCGGCGGCGAAGAGGAGCTCGGCCTTGACGTTCTCGTGATTGCCGGCGTAGTTCCGCTCGTAGAGTTCGTGGCGGCCACCGAACTCGGAGCCGATCGAATCCCACAGTGCCTTCATGACCTTCACGCGATCGACGGCCTGGATGCCGTCCGAACCGCGGACGTACTTGTCGAGGTACGGGCGCACGTCGGGGTTCTTGAAGTCGGCGGCGGACGAGGGCAGGTAGATCAGGCCCGAGGCGACGTCCTGCTCGATGATCTCCTTGATGCGCGGGTAGCCCTGCATCGCGAACATGCGGTAGGTGAGGCCGTATTCGAGCTTGGGGATGACGGTGCCGTCGATCCACTGCTCGGGGTTGTTGACCATGGCGTCGGAGAGCGACCAGAACAGGTTGCGCCATCCGATGACCTCACCGACGCGGGTCTGTACTCCGCGGAATCCGCCGGCGCCGGTGGCGTCGAGGGCCTTCATGAGCAGACCGGCGATGAAGTCGAGCTTGACCGCGAGTCGCGTGCAGCCCTGCAGGGTGAAGCGCTGGAGGAAGCCGGAACCACCGAGGAAGTTGTTGATCTTGTCGACGTCCCCGTACATGAAGACGTTCTCCCAGGGCACGAGGACCTTGTCGAAGATGAAGATCGCGTCGTTCTCGTCCAGTCGCGAGGACAGCGGATAGTCGAACGGGGAGCCGGCGACGTTGGCGTTCTGCGAGTAGGAGGCGCGCGAGATGAGCTTGATGCCGGGTGCGTCCATCGGCACCGTGCAGATCAGCGCGAATTCCTTCTTCTTGATCGGCAGACCGTAGTGGGCGATGAAGTTGTAGTTGGTGATCGCCGAACCGGTGGCGACGACCTTGGCGCCGGAGACGATGAGGCCGGCGTCGGTCTCCTTCTCGACCTTCATGAACACGTCGCCGACCTGGTCCGGCGGCAGCGAGCGGTCGACCGGCGGGTTGATGATCGCGTGGTTCCAGTACAGGACCTTCTCCTGCGACTCGCGGTACCAGCGCTTCGCGTTGTCCTGGAAGGGGGAGTAGAACTCGTCGTTCGCACCGAGGGTGCCGAGGAAGGAGGCCTTGTAGTCGGGGCTGCGGCCCATCCAGCCGTAGGTCATGCGGGCCCAGGCGGCGATGGCGTCGCGGTCGGCGCGCAGGTCGTCGGCGGACTTCGGGGTGCGGAAGAACGGCATGGTGACGCCGCCGTTGCCGGTGTCGGTGGGGGTCGTGAGGGTGTTGACGTGCTCACCGGTGTGGAGGGCGTCGTAGAGGCGCGCCGTCATCCGGATGGAGTTGCGGAAGGCCGGATGGTTGGTGAAGTCCTTGACTCGCTCACCGTGCAGGTAGATCTCGCGGCCGTCGTCGATGGAGGCGATGTACTCGTCGCCGGTCATCGGGCGGGAGGCGAAGTTCTTCTGCTGGTTGGCCGGATGGTCTGCGGCGACGTTGACCTTGGAGCGGTCGACGGTTTCCGTGGGCCGGGGCTCGGTGGTGGTCATGGAGTTTCTCCTTGTCCGGTGGGGATGAAGAGGGGTTCGGGGGGTGTGTCTCGGGCGCGGGGCCGGGACTCAGACTCGGGCGGGGGCGAGTTCGAACGGCACGAAGCGGGTCTGGGAGTCGAACCATCCGCTGTGCGGGTCGTCCAGCGAGCCGTTCCACGCGGTGGATGTGCTCGGGGCGCCGAGATCGTGGAAAGTGCTGCGGTAGAACAGGAGCGGGTCGGCCGTCTCGTCGAAGGTGGCGTCGACGATCTCGCCGATGTAGATGACGTGGTCGCCGCCGTCGTATTCGCGCCAGGGCGTGCACGACAGTGTCGCGGCGGTGCCGGCGAGAATCGGGGCGGTGGGGCCCTGCTCCCAGACCGGTTCGGGCGACTGGGGGCGCCCCGCGAAGTGCAGTGCGGTGTCGACCTGGTCGGCGGCGAGGATGTTGACTGCGAACGGCGCGTCGGACAGGAACCGGCAGGCCTTGGACGTGCGGGTCAGGGTGACCTGGCAGAGGCGGGGTTCGAGCGAGACGGCGGTGAAGGCGGTGACGGTCGCGCCGTGGGGCTCTCCGTCGCTGTTCGCGCAGGTGATGACGGTGACGCCGCTGGCGAACTGTCCGAAGATGTTGCGGAGTGTGCGCTGATCCATGTCTGCGTCCTCCTGTCCGGTGCGAGTTGGGATGGACTTCGATTCGATGTGACACAGACCATATGGACGCCGTGGAACTTGTGCGATCCAGTGAGCGCGGTCACTATCCACCTAGCGCGATGAGTGGGCCGAAGGGCCCTGTTTGCCTGGGACCGTGTTCCGCATCACACTGGATCGCACGCGCTCGAACCATACGGATGCGCAGGTCGGGGCGCCGACGACGAGCAGAAAATGAAGGTGAGGAGCCGATGGCAATGGAGCCGACTCCGGGGCCGGTCGATTGGGAAGAGGTGGAAGAGGTTGTCTCGAATGCCTATTTCGAGCACGAACTGACTCCTCTCGACGACGTCGCGCCCTCGCTCCGGCTCCGCACATTGCCGCTCGGGCCGATCCGTCTCGCGCGCATCGGCTGGGGTGCGGCCGTATCGATCCGAAGCGAGCATCCCGGGGCGTACGCGGTGAACATCCCGCTCTCCGGACGGATTGCCGCCGGCAACGGGGTGATCTCGGAGGTCGGGCAGGCCGCGGTCTTCCGTCCCGACATCGCAGCTCCGGAGCAGAAGTGGACGAACGACTGCGAGATCGTGGGGATCAAGCTCGAGCGCGACTATCTGCAGCGCGAGATGTCGCGCATCCTCGCCCGCCCCGACCTGCAGCTTCCGGACCGGGTGGATCTGACGACGCAGGCGGGGCAGAGCTGGATGACACTGTTGCGCTCGGTCGTGGAACAGCTCAAAGCGGACGAATCACTCTGGCGGAATCCGCTTGTCGCGGAGCAGCTGTCGGGCGCTCTGACGACCTCGTTCATCCTCGCGGTCATGCCGGAGGACGCGGATCCGACCGGCGGTGCGCGTCCGCGCATCATCAAGCGTGTCCTCGACCGGTTGCACGAGGATCCCGCCTCGGCGTGGACCACCGCGGAGATGGCCGAGGTGGCCGGTGTCAGTGTGCGGCGCCTGCAGGAGGGCTTCCGCGAGTATCTCGGGGTCTGCCCGCGCGATTACCTGCTCGACCTGCGCCTCGAGCGCATCCACGAGGAACTCGCGGTGGGCGACGCGACGGAACTGTCGGTGACCGATGTGGCTCTGAAGTGGGGCATCACCCATACCGGCCGGTTCGCGGCGGCCTACAAGCGCAAGTACGGGGTGGCGCCCTCGGTCACGCTGCGCGGGTGACCGGGGAGTCGTCAGTTGTGGCGGTAGCCGAGCTCGCTGCTGAGCCTTTCCGCGCAGTTCACGACCCTTTTCGCGGCAAGATCGCGGAACGAATCGAGGGTGTGGCGACCGGTCGACGTCGAGCACGCGAGCACTCCGACGGCGTAGCCGGAGGGGTCGAAGACGGGGGCGGCGATCGTGATGAGCCCTTCCTCGAGCTCGGCGGAGGTGATCGCGTAGCCGCGGTTGCGCACGTGGGCCAGTTCGGCGCGCAGGTCGTCCGGGTTGTCGATCGTCGCGCTCGTGAGCCGTACGAACTCGGTCTCCTCGAGCACGCGGTCGACGAGTTCGCGCGGTGACCAGGCCAGCAGCGCCCGGCCCATCGACGTCGCGTAGGCGGGGACGCGGGTGCCGACGGAGACGTTGATGCTCATGATCCGGCGGACCGGGACGCGTGCGGCGTAGACGACCTCGGTGCCGTCGAGTACGCCGAGGGATGCGGATTCGTTGGTGTGCTCGGCGATCTCGACGAGTTTCGGCAACGCCGAGTCCACGAGGGTGTGGGATTCGGTGTAGTGCCGGCCGATGCTGAGCACGCGCGGAGTGAGCGCCCACCGCGTACCGTGCGACGTGACGTAGCCGAGTTTCTGCAGGGTGAGCAGGATCCGGCGGACCGCGGGTCGCGACAGGTCGGTCTTGGCGGCGAGCTCGGCCAGGCTGGGGTTGGGGTCCTTGTCGTCGAAGGCGTGCAATACCGCGAAACCACGCTCGATGCTCTGGATGAAGTCCCGATCGTTGCTAGGACCATTACCTAGGTCGATACTCGGCATCCTGCCTCCTACCTGCGTACTTGTTGATACTGCCCGATCCGGTGTTGACAAGCTGTGTGACACCACGCACAGTATGTGGTGTACGCACTGCGATACACAAGTACGCACAGCGTACAGACCGGTGATCACCGCAGCCCCCGTGTCGCACCGGCCCCACACTTCCCGATAGTTCAGTCCCTCACGAGGAGAGCCCATGACCACCATGGAGAACCCCACCGCCCACGGGTCCGGCAACGCTGCGACCGACAAGTTCAAGTCCGAGCGGGTTACGTCCGACACCTCGGTCGAGCGCGCGTCGGCGATCTACCAGGACGTGATCGGGGCTTTCGCCGACATCATCCAGAAGCACCAGGTCACCTACGACGAGTACCGCGTGCTCAAGCAGTGGCTGATCGACGTGGGTGAGTACGGCGAGTGGCCGCTGTGGCTGGACGTCTTCGTCGAGCACGAGATCGAGAAGGTGCATTACGAGCGCAAGGGCTTCGCCGGCACCAAGGGCTCCATCGAAGGCCCCTACTACGTGCCGAACAGCCCGAAGCTCCCGGCCAAGTGCACGATGCCGATGCGCGAGAAGGACAAGGTTGCTCCTCCGCTGATCTTCAAGGGCCAGGTCACCGACCTCGATGGCAACGGTCTGCCCGGCGCCACCGTCGAACTGTGGCACGCCGACGAGGAGGGCTTCTACTCGCAGTTCGCCCCCGGTATCCCCGAGTGGAACCTGCGCGGCACCGTCGAGGTCGACGCGGACGGCAACTTCGAGATCACCACGCTCAAGCCGGCTCCCTACAAGATCCCGGCCGACGGACCGACCGGCTGGTTCATCCAGTCCTACGGCGGACACCCCTGGCGCCCGGCCCACCTGCACCTCATGGTGAAGGCTCCCGGCAAGCGCGCCATCACCACCCAGCTGTACTTCAAGGGTGGCGAGTGGGTCGAGGACGACGTCGCCACGGCGGTCAAGCCCGAGCTCATCCTGGATCCGCAGCCCAACGCCGACGGCATCGAGGAAGTGACCTACAACTTCGTGCTCGACCCCGAAGCGTGATCCGCACCGCGGACGCCGTCCGACCGGCTCCCGAGTGAAGGTCGGATCTGTGTAACGAATGCCGGTGCCCAACTCGGGCACCGGCATTCGTGCTGAATGCAGCAGCAACGTATCCCCTGTCACACCCCGATCCGATTGTGAGCAATTCCGATGTCCGACCCCGATCTGAAGATCGCCTCCGTCACCACGACGATCATCGACGTACCTCTGATCCGACCCCACAAGTTCGCCACCACCACCGCCGAAGCGCAGCCGATCCTGCTCGTCGCGGTGACCACCGAGGGTGGCGTCACCGGTTACGGTGAGGGCGTCGTGCCGGGCGGACCGTGGTGGGGCGGCGAATCGGTCGAGACGATGCAGCAGATCGTCGACCGCTACATCGGGCCGTACATCATCGGGCGCGGGGTCGACGAGATCAGCGGCGTCATGGTCGATATCGAGCGCATCGTCGCCAACGCGCGATTCGCGAAGGCCGCCGTCGACGTCGCGATGCACGACGCGTGGGGACGCGCCCTGGGTGTGCCGGTCGCGTCGCTGCTCGGAGGTGCCTTCCGGACCGGCGTCGACGTACGGTGGGCGCTCGGTGCCGCGCCGCTCGAGGAGATCGTCGAGGAGGTCACCCACAAGCGTGAGCAGCGCCTGAACTACTCCTTCAAGCTCAAGATGGGCGCGCTCGACCCGGCAGTCGACACCGATCGCGTCGTCAAGATCGTCGAGGCGTTCGGCGGCGAGGTCGGATTCAGTATCGACGTCAACGCCCGCTGGGACCGCTTCACCGCGCTGCGCCACGTACCGCAACTCGTCGACGGTGGTGTCGAACTCATCGAACAGCCCACTCCCGCAGATCAACTCGATGTGCTCGCCGAAATCAACCGCCGCGTCTCGGCGCCGGTGATGGCCGACGAGTCCGTGCAGACCCCGCACGACGCGTACGAAGTGGCCAAACTGGGCGCCGCCGACGTCGTCGCGCTCAAGACCACCAAGTGCGGCGGACTGCAGCGCAGCAAGCAGGTCGTCGCCGTCGCGAAGGCGGCCGGTCTCCGGTGCCACGGCGCGACCTCCATCGAAGGTCCCATCGGGACCGCCGCGTCCATCCACTTCGCCTGCGCCGAACCGGGGATCGACTACGGCACCGAACTGTTCGGTCCGCAGCTGTTCGCCGTCGAACTGCTGCAGAAGCCGCTCGACTATTCCGAGGGTCAGGTGCACCTGCCCGAGGGGCCGGGACTCGGCGTCGAACTCGACATGGACGTCGTGAAGAAGTACGCGCGTTCCTGATCCGCGCTCTCGTCAGAACAGAAGAAGGAGAAACATCATGGCACTGTTCCACGTTCGGATGGACGTCGACATCCCCCGCGACCTCGACCCCGATGTGCGCGCCGAGACCATCGCGAAGGAGAAGGCGTACAGCCAGGATCTCCAGCGTCAGGGCAAGTGGCGGGAGATCTGGCGGATCGTCGGCCAGTACAGCAACATCTCGATCTTCGACGTCGAGTCGGCCGACGAACTGCACGAGATCCTGTGGAACCTGCCGCTGTTCCCCTACATGAACATCGAGATCATGCCGCTGACGAAGCACGGCTCCGACATCAAGTGACCCCAGGCGCAGGGGAGTGGCTCATACTCGGGTTATGAGCCTGCCGCTGCGCGACGTCTACGCCGAGCCGACCCTCGCCGACCTGATGCCGTCGGTGCTCTCGTCCGCGGGGGTCGCCGGTGAGACCAACCGACTCGATCTCACCCCCGTCGATCACACCGTCGTCCTGCTCGTCGACGGAATGGGTTGGGAACTGCTGCAGCGCAACGCGAAAGCAGCCCCGTACCTGACGCAGGCGCCGGGGAGCCCGATGCGTGCCGGCTTCCCGACGACCACGGCCGTCAGCCTCGCCTCCCTCGGGACGGGGCTCCCGTCCGGTCTCCACGGCATCACCGGCTATCAGTCGTACGTCGACGAGATCGAGGCCCCGGTCAACTGGCTCCGCTGGACCCTCGCCGGAACCGCGATCGACCAGCGCGACGACCTCGTCCCGGAGACCGTGCAACCCCATCCGACGGTGTTCGAACGCGGCCGCGAGGCGGGCCTGAACGTCACCACCGTCGTGCCGAAGGCCTTCGAGGGCAGTGGCCTCACCCGTGCCGTGCTGCGCGGCGGCAACTTCGTCGGGGTCTCCGCCTACGGTGATCTGCTCGCCCAGGTCGTCGCCGCGGTGAGCGCCGGCGATCGCAGCCTCGTCTACTGCTACATCGGCGAGGTCGACACCCTCGGGCACGTCTACGGGCCGGAGTCCGCGGCGTGGCTCGCGCAACTCACGGTGGTCGATCGTTTCGTCGAGCAACTCGCCGGGGCGCTGCCGACCGGCACCCGCCTGCTCGTCACCGCCGATCACGGCATGGTCGACGCCTCGCGTGGCCGCCGCATCGACTTCGACCACACGCCGGGTCTCGGTGAGGACGTCACCGTCATCGCCGGGGAACCGCGGTGCCGCCACATCTACACCGACCACGTCGACCGGGTCCTCGAACGCTGGCGCAACGAACTCGGCGACCACGCGTGGGTCGGCACCCGCGACGACGCGTTCGCGGCGTGCCTGTTCGGATCCGATCCCGATCCGGCGCTGACCAAGCGGATCGGCGACATCGTGGCCGTCGGTCGCGGCGAGTCGACAGTGATCCGCAGCGACGGTGAGCAGGTCATGTCGAACCTGCCCGGGCAGCACGGGGCGTTGACCGACGAGGAACTGCTCGTGCCGCTGCTGCGGATCGGGTGACGCGATCGAGGTCCGGGACCGTCGGGTGTCGGAACTCTCGATGCCCGAACCGCATCGGTCACATAGTGTGTGCACATGCGTACCGATGCGGTGACCTGGCACGACCGCAGCAGTAGGGTCGCGCTGATCCTCCTGTGGGTGGTCCGGATCCTCTTCAAGCCGATTCTGAGTCTCTGGCCGAGCAACGACTTCGGCATCGCCGTGCTCGGCAGGTTGTCGTGGGTGGTCGACAGGATCACGCCCACGCCGCGCGCGGTGCACGTCACACAGACCGAACTCGGCGGAGTGCCCGGCGAGCGGATCATCTCCCCGAAGCCGGTCGACGACCCGCTCGACGACGCCACCATCCTCTACTTCCACGGCGGCGGCTTCATCTTCTGCGGCCCCTCCACCCACCGCCAGTTGTGCGTGCAACTCGCGCTGGACTCCGGCGCCCCGGTGTACTCGATGGACTACCGGCAGGTGCCCGCCGTGCCGATTGCGGGGTCGGTGCAGGACGCGATGGACGCCTACACCGCTCTGCTCGAGGTGGCCGACGACCCCACCCGCATCGTCGTCGGCGGCGACTCGGCCGGGGGTTATCTCGCGGTGAAGGTCGCCGAACTCGCCGCGCGTCGCGGCATCCAGCGTCCGGCCGCGGTGATCGGGTACTCGCCGCTGCTCAACCTCGACCTCGACAAGCACGATCCGAAGTACATGGCCAAGGACGCCTACCTGCCGATCAAGGCCCTCGGGAAGATCCGGCCCCGCTGGTTCGCCGGCGAGGAGGCCATCGAAGGCGAGATGAACCCCGTCGACGCCGACCCCTCGCTGTTCCCTCCGATGTTCATGTGCGCCGCCGAATACGAGCTGACCCGGCCGGACGTGGAGATCATGACCGAACGACTCGCGTCGGCGGGACGGACCGTGGAGACACATCTGTGGCGTGGGCAGATCCACGCGTGGCCGGTCCTGGCCCGCGCGATCCCCGAGGCCATGGAACTGATCGGGCTCAGCACCCGGTTCGCGCGACGCGCGATCGTCGCAGTGGACGACGCTGCCTGAGCACTCACAGGTTGGTGTCGGGCGGCTCCGGGCTCTCGGGTAGTCCGGCGCCGTGGCCGTCCCCGTCGCGCGTCGGGTAGTTCCCGCCGATGACGTAGGACGTCATCGACAACGATCCGTATTCGACGCCGTCCACGAGGATCGCCGGTTGTTCCCCGGACTCGGCGGCCAGACCCGCGACGTACAGCAACGGCAGGAAATGGTCCGGGGTCGGCACCGCGTGGCGGTAATCGGGATGCTCACCCAACGTAGCGGCGTCGCCGGGACGGTTGCGTAGGACGGCGAAGGCGTCCTCGTCGAATCGGTGCGCCCAGTCGAAGCCCGCCTCCGGGCGCCGCGGATCCATCGCGCCGAGATTGTGGACGACGTTGCCGCTCGCGACGATCAACACCCCGCGATCGCGGAGTCCGGCGAGACGGGCACCGAGATCGACGTGATAGTCGAGCGACTTGTATGCGTTGAGGCTGAGCTGCACCACCGGGACATCCGCGTCCGGGAAGGCGTGGGTGAGCACCGACCAGGTGCCGTGGTCGATGCCCCACGAATCGACGTCGGCACCGACCCACGTCGGATGGACGAGATCGGCGATCTCCTCGGCCAGTTCCGGAGCGCCCGGCGCCGGATACTCGACGTCGAACAACTCCTGCGGGAACCCGAAGAAGTCGTGGATCGTGCGCGGCGACCGCATCGCGGTCACCGCGGTCGCATTGATGAACCAGTGGGCGGAGATCGCCAGGATCGCGCGGGGCGTCGGCACGGACCGCCCGAACGCCGCCCAGGCCTGCGTGTACCGATTCGACTCGAGCGCGTTGAGTGGACTGCCGTGGCCGACGAACGCGACCGGCATGCGTGACGACACGCCCCCTCCTCCCGGTTGTCGAGCCTCAGTTGTCGAGCCGGGCCTTCAACCAGGCCGTCAGGTCGTCGAGCACGTGATCCTTCTCCGGCTCGTTGAACACCTCGTGGTACAGCCCGTCGTACAACTTCAGCGTCAG
>Ga0182738_1000234_pt1 | contig 85043 bp, 78 predicted proteins | sample eDN5th30CBELigMG_FD_128876 | JGI IMG/M metagenome (GOLD analysis project Ga0182738, IMG submission 128876) | Enriched Miracle-Growth compost microbial communities from Emeryville, California, USA - eDNA 5th pass 30_C BE-Lig MG (version 2)... ... | reverse complement strand
GCAGGTGATGCGCTGGGGTCTCGGCACCGTCGTCCTCCACGGCGGGCGACGGTATCCAACGACATCGCCGGATCCGCGGAGAAACTTCGGCAAACTCCGCCGCCGCCAAGGATCCACCGGCGATAAACGGCGATGGGCAACGTTTCGGTGGGTTTAAGACGCTGGTCATGGGCCACTTCGATCCTGGCCAGAAAACGGCCAAATTGAACTATGTAGTTCAAGGCGAAAGCTACTCCCAAGTAGGTTTTATAACGCGTTCTAGCACGCGTTGTGAATAGCCGCACCCCGTGTCAGTTAGCCTAAACCTCAGCTCAGAGCTAGTAAAGGCCCAATTTGAATATTTGCTGCATATCCTAGTAACGAAACATGTGCTAATTAGCTACGCGCAGGTGCGTAATTAGTAGGGCAAAGACCGCGCGGCAAAGCCTCGAGAAGCCCAAAACCTACGCCCCGCACCGTCGTACGGAGGCAAGGACGTCGTCTCAGCGAGCGGCCTTCAGCCCCTTGCGACGCCCATTCGTGCTGAGCGAGTCGTTGATCCGCCGGCAACTGTCGACCAGATTGACCATTTGCTCGTGCTTGAGCTGGTTGAGGTAGTGCACGCGAACCCCGTGCGCGTAGGTCTCCATCACCGCGTGCAGACGGGTGTGTCCCGCGCTGGTGATCCGGGGCAGGATGCCGCGTGGATCGCCGGGGCTGGGGCTGCGGGTGATCCAGCCGTGGCCTTCCAACCGGCGGATCTGGGTAGACAACTGCCCCTGCGTCACACCGAGCTCCTCCGCCAGCACACACAGCCGGTGCTCCCGACGCTTGGGCCTGCTCAGCAGCTCCAGCAGCAGGACATCACGTATCGAGAGATCATGCGCACTCTTGAGGCAAACATTCACTGCGTCAACGACATTCAGCGAGCAGGCCAGAAACTGTTGCCAGCAGTGTTGCTCGATTCCATCGAGACCAGGGAGCCAGGCTATCGCTTGGAGTTCATGCATCTCGTCCACGGCGCGCGATGTTATCGAAGGATGCGCCGCGGAAACGGAGAACGCGTGTCAATTCCGGCATCTCACCACGGATTCGCCCCGGCGAGAATCGCGTTCGGCAAAGGTCCGCCAGGGACGATAGCCCAGGTCAGCTAGACATTCCGAGCGTCCTAAGAAAACTGCCAACACGAACTAGTTCGTTCAAACGGAAACTACTCGATTTCGTTCGACCGGAATAACCAGTTCGATAGCGAAACAATCGGTTTCGTCAGGGCGCGCTTGTCATCGGCACACAATCCAGTCGATGAGCCGCTCGTGTCCACCGTCACCAGCAGCCGTTCCGGTGGCTAAGTCTTCGACGACAACCACCGGGTCCACGGTGGCGATGTCTCCATGCTCACCGCGGGTCACCCGGCGCCACCATGCCGCAGTGGCCCAAATCGTCGGGTCGGCGTGCACCCGCAGTGTCAGCGTCGCTTCATCGGCGGCGACCTCAACCAAGTTGCAATCAGCCAAGTCGATCAGTTCCTCGGCGTGCACCAAGCCGCGCGTCGGCATGAGCCACCGCCGCCACACGTCGGCAGCGACCTCGCCACCGGCCAGTACCCACACTCCCCGTTCCTCGCCGAACTTGATCGCCCTGCCCACCTGCTCCTCCACCGGATCCAAGCCGTACCAATAGGTCTCGATCCAGCCATCGCGAACCGGCGACAGCGCTGTAAGGCGCTTGCGCCGTTCGGCGCCGGACATGGGCGTGTCTGGTGGAATCCGGATCTTGGACATGCTCTGCGGACTCACTCCCACCACCGCAGCGATGTCGCGCGGACGCAGGCGGTGGCGCGTCAACACGCAGAGCCGCTCCGCCGCACGTCGACACTGTCCGCGATCGCTGCCAGCACGCCGCAGCTGAGCCCACACAGATCCACCCGGCGTGCCAGTACCGGAGTCGCGCGGGGGGTTACGCATGTACCCCTGCATGCTCAAGAACAGCTTCCAGCGATGCTGTTCGAATCGGTCCCGTCCGGGCAGCTCGAGCGGGGGTTGGATTCCGAGTGACTGGTCCACGGCGTGGGAATGTAACCGATCGCGGAGCGACCGCATAGGCCGAAGTGTGGGATACACAGCTCGTCGGGCAAACACGTGCGAGCGCTTGGACGTTCGGCAACCCGCCGCACGATCAGACGTCGCTGGTCAGCGAGACGTTTTGACCCGCAACAGAAAACCACCACTCTGAACTACTTGGTTCAGAATGAAACCGTCGGACTCTCCGTAGTCGGGTACCTCCCACACGCGTGAAAAAGTCACCCTTCCGCGCTATTGACCATGCCGCCGGCACGAGCGTGACTGTCCAGCACCGCGTGCAGACGCGCGTAGCCCTCGCTGGTGATCCGGGGCAGAATGCCGCGCCGGTCGCGCTGGCACGGGCTGCGGGTGACCAGGCCGCGCTCCTCCAACCGACGGACCTGGCCGACCAGCGCACCCGGTGACACCCCGAGCGTCTGCGCCAGCACGCCGATGCGATGTGCCCGCCGGTCCGGTCTGCTGAGCAGCTCCAGCAGCTGGACGTCGCGAAGGGTGACGCCGTGCGCACCGCGCAGGCGCACGTCCAGTGCCGCCAACAGATTGGCCGAGCCGCCGAGAAGCTGTCTCCAGCGATGTTGCTCGAACGCGTCCACGGCGCGGGACGCTAGCGAAGAACGGAGCGACTGCGCAGGCAAAACTGCGCGACCCACGGCTTGTCGCGTGAATCCGCGCGGAGGACAGGGGCATTCGGCAACGCGCCGTCTGACTAGATCTCGCTGGTCAGCGAGATATTTTGGCCCACAACAGAAAATCACCACTTTGAACAACTTGGTTCAAAGTGGAACTGTCAGACTCGCCGATGTCGCCATAAGACTTGACGGCCATAAGCTAACCGGGCGGCCTTCTTTCGGAGAAACCCCGTACTACGGGTGGGGTCCGATCGTAGCGATGGTCAGCGTGTCGGCGCCGGGCCCGTACACCCACCAAATGCGCCAGGCAGAGGGCGTGCGATTCTCCACGTAGGACTCCCACACGTCCTCACCGTTGGGGCCGGTCAGCGAGTGGTACTTGTGCGACTCGAGACCAGGATGCGAAGGACCGATATCCCGCAGCAGCCGCAGCGCCTTCTTGACCTTTTTCGTCTTCATGTCACGCGGACGAGTGAGAAGTTCGTCCATGATGGCTTGCGCTTCGTCGGTGTAAAGCAAGGTGAACGGCGGCGCGCTCATTCGTCGGCGTCGTCGTCCAGGTAGTCGTCACGCTGCGACGCCCTGCCCTCCGCCGCATCCGCGAGCCCACGCAGCAACGAGTTTCGGATTGACTCGTTCTCCCACACCAGCAACTCACGCTGCGGAATGGACGCCATCGGGGTCAACAGCAACTCGCCCGAAGCTCGCCGCGAGACGAGAAAGCGGTCATTGCGGTGTACACCGATTCGGCCGAAGGCGATGCGCGCGCGGTCATCAGCGGTGACCTCGGCTACCGGCTCGAATGCGGGGTCAGCTGTCATGGCCACCTCCTCCTCTTCGACAGGACTTCACCAGTACGTGGTGAGTATGCGTCCAATATGGGAAATGGGCAATTGGGCGGATGGGTAATGCCCACCGAAGTAGCAGACGTCAAGAGATCAGAGCCGCCACTATCGTCGTCGTCTCCTGCAGTGCTGCTGCACCGATGTTGCCGATGGGCTCATCAAGCGCTACCAGCGGCAACCACTGGACGAGCTCGGGCAGAACGGCACCTTCTGGTTCTGCCACCGTGACGATCATCGCCATAGCGGCGTCAGGAATCGCCCCTGGCATGAAAGGGCACGCGATGGCGCGCCCAGTGTTGGCAGCGAGATGAAGTGAGTTCGACAAGACGACCACATACAACTCGTGGTCGGTGTCGCGGAGCGGCACGATGTCGCCCGGCGCAGTCACAAGCCGGCGACTCGATTCGCCTGATACACCTTGTTCGCATAGACATCGATGTCAAGCGCCGGGACAGTCTGCGTCTTGTAGCTCTTGAGGGCCGCGCGTAGATGCTCGTTGCGTAACGCCCGCTCGATCAACTCCGACCGATTCAAGCCGGCAGCCTTGGCGTCCACGTCCGCGGCCGCGAGGACAGCCCGATCGATCGTCACCGTCACCTTATCTTTGGCCATACACATATCCTACTGGAGGTGGGACACTGAGGGTATTACTTGGTGTAACACCCCTCTCTTTGGTGTTACACTCATTCGATGCCTACCGCCCACCGTCGTCACGCCATCACCGAAACCGACGACATCGGCAAGGCACTGGAGATCGCGCGCCGCACCTGGCCAGATCTCGCCGACAAACCGGGCGCGCTGTTACGTCAGCTCATTCTCCTCGGTCGCAACACACTTGTGCATGATGCCGCGACCGCTACGGTCAGCCGGCGACGCGCGGTCGAGGAAACAGCTGGTGCCCTGGCTGGCGTCTATGGACCTGATTACTTGCGCGACCTGCGGGAAGACTGGCCCGAGTGATCGTCCTCGACGCCAGCGTCTTGATCGGGCATTTCGAACCCACGGACGCACATCACGCTCAGGCCACCGAGCTGCTGAAGTCGCACATCCTCGAACCCTTCGCCGCCAGCGTTCTCACCCTCTCGGAGGTCTATGTCGGCGCTGCGCGGGCCGGGCAAGCGGATCGGCTGCGGCAACTGCTCGCGCGCCTTGAGGTCGAAAGCCTGGGCCTTCCGGCGGAAGCCGCTGCACGCCTCGGCGAACTGCGCGCCTCCACCGGGTTGAAGATGCCCGACTGCTGTGTCCTCTATGCGGCCGAGCAACAGGGGGCGGCGCTCGCTACGTTCGACGCCACACTCGCCGCTCGCGCATCGGCTCTGGGCGTGGCGGTCGCGGGCCGCCGGCCGTAACAGGCCGCGCCAGTCAGGCGGCACCCGCCTGACACCGCCTGGGGACTGGCCTTCAGCAGCTGCTCGACCGTCCACCAACCCCCAAGCCCGAGCTGGCGCGCCTGCTGGCGCACCCGTCGATTCTGGAACGGTGAACTACGAGGGCCCGATCCTCCTCGGCGCCGATCACCTGCTCGGAACCCGCTGCGTAAACATACGACGCCCGTCCACGAAAAGTTCCTCTGAGTGAGAAAGGTGATGATCATGCCCCGCACCGTAGAAGAAATCCTTGCGCACGCCGAGGCGCTGGCTGACCGTTTCGAGTCCGACGACTTCGACGGCGAGAAGGTCAGTCCCGCTGAATACGCGCTGATCGTCGCCGCCCGTGAGCGTGCCAGCGCCGAAGGTCACATCGTCGCCGCGGTTGCGGCCTCTCGGCGCGAAGGTGCGTCGTGGTCGCGGATCGGCAAGATCATCGGCACCAGCGGGGAGGCCGCCCGTCAGCGTTACGCCGCGGCCGGTCTGTCTTGACCGATGGGCACCCTTCCGGCGGAAGCCGCTGCACGCCTCGGCGAACTGCGCGCCTCCACCGGGTTGAAGATGCCCGACTGCTGTGTCCTCTATGCGGCCGAGCAACAGGGGGCGGCGCTTGCTACGTTCGACGCCACACTCGCCGCTCGCGCATCGGCTCTGGGCGTGATGGAGGGAATGACACAATTGCCCGCCTGTGAGCGACAATCGACGTCCCACCGGGCGAAGTGCGGTCGTTGTCGCTCATAGGCGGCCACAACACTTGCCGTCTCCTGCCGGGCCCCGAGAAGCCACCCAGGCGATATTTTGGGCATCATGGCAGAGATGCATGTGACCGTGGATTCGCGGGGCCGTGCCACGCCGGGCCCGGGTTCCTTCGTCACCGAGGCCCAACAGCAGGTATGGCGAAACCCTGAGCTGCAGCAGCATTTGCGGACCGCCATGTCACGACCGGGCGGGCCCAGTCCGACAGGTGATTAGCCCCCAGCGTCGGGTCCGTCGGCCCGGAAACGTCGGCTCTACGGGGACCGATTCAGCCCGGCCGCAGTGATATCGCCACCGCTATCGTTTTCCAACATCACTCACCGCCCCAGATTCGGGTCGCAAGTGACGGATGTGAACCGGTCCCACCGGATCGGCACCGCCGCGACTACGAGTTAGTCGCGAGCGTCAGCTCCATCAGCTTCAAAGCCTGCTCGCACGCGTCGATCCCGGGTGCCTGCGGGTTGACCCACCAGCCGACCACCCCGGCGGCGTCGCTCGCGACCCCGCAAGAACCGTTGGGGTCGGCCGGACGCATCACGATCGAGGGCACGCCCACGATGGTCTTGGGCTCGATCTGATACTTCAGGAACTCGGCGACCTTGCGTTCGTTGTCCAGGCTGCCCTGCTCGAACCAGAACCGGGTGATGTCGATCAGCCCGGCCGGGTTGGCCGCCTGCCAGCGGCAGATGGCGCCGACGAAGGTGCTCTGGATGTCGAGCGGGTCCGCACCCACCGTCTTGGCCAAGATGTCGGTGGTCAGTACCTCGCATTCCTTGAGCAGGTTCGGGTACTGCCGCTCGGAGTTGTTGTTGCGCTTGGTGTCCCCCGCCCCGGCCTTGACCGCGGTGCCGCCCACCTCACGTGAGCAACCCGTCAAGCTGGTCAACACTGCCAAGACGGCGACCGCGCTGGCCACTACGCGCCGGCTCATTTGGAGTTCGCAATCGACTGGCGGGTCAGCTCTTTGGCGACGTCGCACGGATCCGGGAACGGCTTCTGCGCGAAGCTCACCGACCACTCGATGAAGTCATCTTTGAATTGGATGCCGACCTCACACAGGTTGTCGCCCATCGTCGGGGCGGTGCCGATCGCGATGAAACCGCTGTGGCCGTCGATGTTGATGTCCTCCACCGAAGTCCGCGACACCTCCTCGGTCTTGCGCTCGCGACCGATGGGGCTGCCGCGATACCAGGAGAAGGAGAAGTGCGGGCCCATGATCCCGCCGCGCAGCAGCCATTGGCAGCCCACCGAGTTCTGTGCGGTGCCGACCACCCCCGCCACCCTGGTCAGGTTCGCGATCGTCTCGTCACTGATGCCACCGCACTGCGGGAACGACGGACCATGATTGCTCTGCTCGGCCGTCGGCGACGCAGACTGGCTGCCGCCCTGAGCTTCGGGCGAGTCGGAGTCAGAACATCCGCCGACCATCGGAATCAGGGCAGCGGCCGCCAGGGCCGGGACCGTCAGTTTGCGCCGCACACGATGCACTGTAGCGGCACCGCCGCCCGTCAACCACGACACAGCGGTGACCAGTCGGTTTGTGTCGCCGCATATCGGCACAGCAACGCCGCGACCGCACGGATGTGCGACAGTAGGCCCCATGCTTCTGGCGCTGCTGCGCTGCTACCTCGGGCCCTACCGCTGGCCGGTCGCGGCGGTGATGGCACTGCAACTGATCAGCACGCTGGCTTCGCTGTACCTGCCGACCGTCAATGCCACGATCATCGACGACGGCGTGGTCCGCGGGGACACCGCGATCATCGTCCGGCTGGGCGCGGTGATGCTCGGCGTCACCGGCGCGCAGATGCTGTGCGCCATCGCCGCGGTCTACTTCGGCGCGCGGACCGGAACCGGCTTCGGACGCGATCTGCGCCGGGCGGTGTTCGCTCAGGTGATCCGGTTCTCCGAACGCGAAACCACCAGGTTCGGGGCGCCAACCCTGTTGACCCGCACCACCAACGACGTCCGTCAGATCCAGCTGGTGGTGCAGCTGGGCGCCAGCACGCTGGTCACCGCGCCGATCATGTGCATCGGTGGGGTGCTGATGGCGGTGCACCAGGACGCGGGACTGGCCTGGTTGCTGGCCGTCAGCGTGCCGGTGCTGGCGCTGGCGAATTACCTGATCGTGTCGCGGATGCTGCCGCTGTTTCGGCGCATGCAGATGCTGATCGACAACATCAACCGGGTGCTGCGCGACCAGCTCACTGGCATCCGAGTGATACGCGCCTTCGCCCGCGAACCGTTCGAAAAAGACCGCTTCGCCCAGGCCAACACGGCCCTGTCGGATGCGTCGCTGACGGTCGGGAACCTGCAGGTGCTGATGCTGCCGACCACCACGCTGATCATCAACGCCTCCAGCGTCGCGTTGATCTGGTTCGGCGCGCTGCGCATCGACGCGGGTCAGATGCAGGTCGGGTCGCTGATCGCGTTCCTCTCCTACTTCATGCAGATCCTGATGGCCGTGCTAATGGCCACCATGGTGCTGGCGATCCTGCCGCGCGCCGCGGTCTGCGCCGAACGGATCACCGCGGTGCTCTCCACCGAACCCACCATCAGCGCCCCGGCCCAGCCGGTGTCGCCGTCGTCGCAGACCGGCGAGGTCCGGCTGCGCGGTGTCGGGTTCCGCTACCCCGGCGCCGACCGCTCAGTGCTAACCGAGGTGTCAATGATTGCGCGGCCCGGCACCACCACGGCGGTGGTCGGCTCGACCGGTTCGGGCAAGTCCACCCTGGTGTCGCTGATCTGCCGGCTGCGCGACGTGACCGACGGCGCGGTGCTCGTCGACGGCGTGGACGTGCGCGACCGCGACCCCGAGGAGCTGTGGTCGGGCCTCGGCCTAGTGCCTCAGCGCGGCTACCTGTTCTCCGGCACGGTCGCCGACAACCTGCGCTACGGCGCCCCGGCGGGGGTGGCTGTCAGCGACGAGCAGATGTGGGAGGCACTGCGGGTGGCCGCCGCCGACGATTTTGTGGCGGCCCACCCGGACGGGCTGGCGATGCCGGTGGCCCAGGGCGGGATCAACCTGTCCGGCGGGCAGCGTCAACGGCTCGCGATCGCCCGGGCGGTGATCCGGCGGCCCTCGATCTATCTGTTCGACGACGCGTTCTCGGCCCTGGACACCCGCACCGACGCCCGGGTCCGCGCCGCCCTGCGCGAGGTGGCCGCCGACGCGACGGTGATCATCGTGGCGCAGCGGATCTCGACCGTCACCCAGGCCGATCAGGTGATCGTGCTCGACGACGGCCGCGTGGTCGGCACCGGAACCCACCGCGAGCTGCTGGCCGACTGCCCCACCTACGCCGAGTTCGCCGAATCCCAGTCGGTGACCGCCGAGGTCGGTGGCCTGTGAGCGCACCGGGGGCGACTCCGACGGTACGGGCCGCGAACTTCTGGCCGACCGCGCTGCGCCTGGCCCGCCGGATGGCACCGCAGCGCCGGCTGATCACGGCGGTCATCAGCCTGTCGCTGGGCGGTATCGCGCTCGGTGTGGCCGGGCCGCGAATTCTCGGGCATGCCACCGATCTGGTGTTCAATGGCATCATCGGCCGCGGCCTGCCGGCGGGAATCACCAAGCAGCAAGCCATCGAGGACGCGCGCGCCGCCGGCCGGGGCACCTACGCCGAGATGCTGTCGCGAATGGACGTGATACCAGGCGCCGGTATCGACTTCGCGGCGGTGGCGCGCACGCTGGCGCTGGCGATGATCCTGTATCTGGTTGCGGCGCTGATGGTCTGGACGCAGGCGCGGTTGCTCAACGTGATCCTGCAGCGCACCATGCGGGCGCTGCGCCGCGACGTCGAAGACAAATTGCACCGGCTGCCGCTGCGCTACTTCGACACCCAGCGGCGCGGCGAACTGTTGAGCCGGGTCACCAACGATGTCGACAACACCGCCACATCGGTGTCGATGACGGTCAGTCAACTGTTCTCCTCGGTGCTGACCGTGCTGGTGGTGCTGGCCATGATGCTGTCCATCTCGCCGCTGCTGGCCCTGATCACCGTGGCCGGCGTCCCGGTGACACTGCTGGCGGTGCGGTCAATCACCCGGCGCTCACAACGGCTGTTCGCCGCGCAGTGGGCGGCCACCGGGCAGCTGGGCGCCCACCTGGAGGAGACCTACAGCGGCTTCACCCTGGTGCGGACATTCGGCCACCGCGACTGGGCACAGCAGCGGTTCGACGACTGCAACGACGAGCTGTACCGGGCCGGGTTCGGTGCCCAATTCTTCTCCGGGCTGATCGCACCGGCGACCGGGCTGATCGCCAACCTCGGCTACGTCGCGGTCGCGGTCATCGGCGGAATCCAGGTGGCCACCGGACAGATCACCCTGGGCAGCATCCAGGCATTCATCGCCTACGTCCGCCAGTTCAACCAACCGCTGGGCAATCTGGCCTCGATGTTCAACGCCCTGCAGTCCGGTGCCGCCAGCGCCGAACGGGTGTTTGCCTTCCTCGACGAGCCCGAAGAACCCCCGGCTCCGGCTGTGCCGCTGTGGCTCCCCGACCATGGCGGCCCGCGCGGCCGGGTGGAGTTCCGCGACGTCAGCTTCGGCTACCGGCCCGGCGTGCCGGTGATCGAGGACCTGTCACTGAACGTGGCAGCGGGCAGCACGGTGGCCATCGTCGGCCCGACCGGGGCCGGCAAGACCACCCTGGTCAACCTGTTGATGCGGTTCTACGACGTGGACTGCGGGCAGATCCTGATCGACGGCGTGGACATCACCGGCGTGGACCGCGGCGCCCTGCGGTCGTCGATCGGCATGGTGCTGCAGGACACCTGGCTGTTCACCGGAACGATCGCCGAGAACATCGGCTACGGCCGACCCGAGGCGTCCGAGGAGGAGCTGCTTGCGGCCGCGCGGGCCGCGCACGTCGACGCATTCGTGCGGACCTTGCCCGACGGCTATGACACTCGGGTCAACGACGACGGCGGGGCCATCAGCGCCGGCGAGAAGCAGTTGATCACCATCGCCCGGGCGTTTCTGGCCCAGCCGCAGCTGCTCATCCTCGACGAGGCCACCAGTTCGGTGGACACCCGCACCGAGCTGCTGATCCAGCGGGCGATGCGGGAACTGCGCCGTGGCCGCACCAGTTTCATTATCGCCCACCGCCTTTCAACGATCCGCGACGCCGACCTGATCCTGGTGATGCAGGCCGGCCGGATCGTCGAGCAGGGCACCCACACCGAACTGCTGGCCCGCCGCGGGGCCTACTGGGCGATGGCCGAAGGCAGCTGAATTCGACCGAGATCACCCATTGCCCAACGCTGGCCGGCGGCGTAAATTCGACTGCGAAGCAGGCCCGGAACATGACCGATCCGAAGAGCTGGGACCGTGGGTGAAAGCCAGCCGCGCAGGAAGTGTGAGACGCCCCCGAATGTCAGTCCGGGCCTGCCCTAATTTTCCGGTGGCGGCCTGATTTTGGTAGCAGCCAAATTCGGAACCATATGGGCAGTTGCCCGGCTTTGAGCGACTAATCGCAACGCGGGGCTCGTTTCACGCCCGCGTGTGTCGCTCAAAGGCGGGCAACTTTCTTATCCCCCGAGCCGCCGCCACCAGTAACGTACAAATTGCAAGTCCGATGTTGTACTCTTTCGTTATGGATGTCGCAGTGAGTGCGTTGCGGGCCCAGCTTGCGGACTGGATCGAACGGGTCCGCGCCGGCGAGGAAGTCGTCGTCACGGATCGGGGCACGCCGGTAGTTCGTCTGGTACCGGTGGACACCGCACCGTTGCTGGAGCGATTGACCCGGCAAGGCGTCCTGAGCCGACCGCGTGCGACTTCCCGTCCTAGCGCCAGCCGGGCACCGCGGGTGCATGCTCGAGGGTCGGTGTCTGATTTGGTGACTGAGCAACGTCGCTAACCCATGGCGATCGTGTACTTCGACAGCAGTGCGTTCGTGAAGCTCCTGATCGAGGAGGAGGGCAGCGATGTCGCGGCGGCGTTATGGGACGGCTGCGATGCCGCGGTCTCTTCTCGTTTGGCATATCCGGAGGTGCTGGCGGCACTGGCGGCCGCCGGCCGTGCGCGCCGCTTAGGCGCCGACGAGCAACTCCAGGCCCAGTCGATGTGGGAAGAGTTCTGGGCAGCCACCCGGGCGGTGGAGCTGACCGAGGACATTGCCCACCAAGCTGGCCATTTGGCCGCGGCGCATGCGCTGCGTGGCGCCGATGCGGTCCACCTTGCCAGCGTTCTCGCCATCGACGGTGCCATATTCGCCGTGTGGGACCAGCGGCTGCGTACCGCCGGACACGAGGCCGCCGTAAGGCTGGCGCCGAGTCAATAGTCCAATCAGAGCTTCAGGTGCAGCACATCGGCCAGCGGCCGCCGCGGTGTCGACACCGGGGGCTTCTCCAGCGCCGGCGCGCCACCGACGCGCACCAGCACCTGAGGCAGTCCATCGCCGCCGACCAGTCCAGCGAGCAACGCCCGGCCCGCGGGCACCTCGGTCAGATGCGTTACCGGACAGGTCGCCAAGCCCGCCATCGTGCATTCCAGCAGCACCGTCGAGAGCGCCTCACCGCAGGCCAGTGCATCGCGCGGCTCGTCGCTGGCCGTCGACAACAGCACGATCTTCGAATGATCGTCGCCGACCTCGATGCGTCGTTCTCGGTTGTGGGTGACCGGGAAGGTTCGCCCGATATCCACCCGGTCGCTCTCGGCAGCCGAGACCAGCGCGCTCTCCGGAATCCCGTCAGTAACCTCGAACGGCGCTGTCCACCAACCGAGTTCAGCGTGATACGACGAGTCGTACAGGCGCAGCGCCTCGGCAAGCTCGGAGGCCTCGGCAAGTTTCGAGCGCAGCTCGTCGGCGAGCACGCTCAGCCGCACCGGGCCCGTCACCGTGTCATACAGCACCGTCTCGAAAGGGCCCCAATTGCTCGGCGCCATGAACGGCAGTCGATCGGTGTGGCGCGTCAGGATCGCGCCGGCGCGATAGCGGTCCAGATCGGTGACCCGGTCGGCGGCGACGAAGGAGATCGAGGCCAGGTGTTCCGGCTGCGCGGCATCCGGGAACCGCTCGATCTCCGCGGTCCAGCCGGCCGCAGCCATTGCGACGCGCAGGTGATCCAGCACGGCGCCGCAACTGATCAACGCTTCCCGTGCCGACTGGTCGCCGTGCACGGCGCGAGTCGGGTCCAGATACAGGTCCAGCCGGCCTCCGTCGGCCACCCATCGCCATGGCTGGCTGTTGTGCAGCGACGGCGCCCGGCAGGCCAGCCGCACCGCTTCGGTGAGGACCTCGTAATCCACGGTTGTGTCCAACATCAGCCACCTCCACCTGGGTCTGTCGACTTCAGGTTCCCAGCCCGCACCGGGCCACAACAGGGGCCGTTAGTCACTGGCCGGGCAGCGTTGGGCCCAGTGTCAGTCGCGTTCAGAGGTCAACCGCTTCTGGTTAACCGCCGCCCAAGCCGTTCCAACCGAACCACTGTCAGATGTAACCTTAATTCGTTACTATATACCAAATAGAGGTGGTAAATGACAGCAGCACGGAAGATATCGCGATCAGTCGCGCCGGTCGTGGAGCAACTTGAACTTGACGGCGACTTACTGGTGCCGCTCGACCGGCTAGCTGCCATCATGCGCCAGGTCGGGCTTGAGGCCGACCAAACGGCCGCGCGCCACCTTGCCTACGAACTCCAACGCGAAGGCTGGCTGGGGCAACTGCGAACCCGACACGTCTGGGAATTCCTCCCGGGGGCCCGCGGCGGCGCCTACGGCTCTGGCGACCGCTTCATTGAGATTCGGGCCCAGCTTGCCGTGAACCCATCCTGGCCCGGTGTACTGGCAATGGACTCAGCTGCATCCATACTCGGACTGGCGCAGCGGATCCCCGAACAGGAGGTGGTCGCCCTGCCTGCCGACACCTCGTTTCCGAAGGCACTCACCGGTGACTGGCGCTATGTCCGGATCGAGCTGTCCAAGTCAGGACTGACGACAGTCAACGGATTGCCGTCTTGGAACATCGAGGGTCTGCTCGTCGGGATTGCGGCACGGCCCTCGGCCTACAAGGATGTCGCCGGCCTTGGGCAATGGCTGACGGAGTCCGTCATAGACGTGGACAAAGACACGGTCATCAGCCTGCTGAAGCCGATGCACCGCACAACAGCACAACGCGCTGCCTACCTCCTCGGAGCAGCCGGCAACGACCACGTGCGAGCAGCGATCCTCGCGACCTATCCGGCGGGCGGCACAGCGTGGCTGGGCCCTCGCATCGCCGGCCAGGGCGTCTTCGACTCCCTGACGCAGGTCAATGACACCCTGCTACACCCATATCTCAACGTGGGCGGCGGCTCATGACCCGCATCACCGACGGCCACCTTGCACGCCACTATCAAGGAGTAAAGGGCGGACGCGACGCTGCTCTGCTGGACATCGCCCAGGACCACGCATTGCGCCTGATCCACAATGCCGGGCTATTCGACAGCGGCCTGGTGTTCAAAGGCGGCACGGCACTGCGGAAGTTCAGGGCTGGCAACGCCGGCCGCTTTTCGACCGACCTCGACTTCGCCGCACCCGACGAGGACCTGGCGCTTGCCACCCTGCGGGCTCTCGACGGCGTCGAGATCGACGGATTCGCCTTCGCAATCGAAAATCTCGGCGACGACGGCCGACGTGGAGACCTGAAGGTAGACACACCGTTCGGCCGCCCGCAGCTGGGCGCCAAGGTGGAGTTGGCACGCCATGCACTGAGTTTGGAGCCCGAGACGCTTGATCCTGTGCACCTGCCGATCCACGATCGGTATGACTTCACCCTGCCTCCGACCCCCGTCGTGCGGGCCGAGGAAGCCGTCTCCGAGAAACTCGCGCGATACCGTCGGGTTTCCCTGGCACGCGATCTCTACGACCTGCAATGGTTTGCGACCTCGCGCGTGATCGACGAGGCGCTCACCCGCCGGCTGTGGGTTCTCAAGGTCTACCGCGACGTCGTCGTCGACGGCCGTGGCAGCAAACCCGTCGCTCCCGACGAGGTGCTAAGACCACGCGACCCCAGCGAATTCCAGCGTGAGGATATCGGCTACCTCACCAAACCTGTGCGCCTCAAAGAGTGGATCGCCGTTGTGCGTCAACGCTACGGCTTTATCTCTCGCCTCGACGCAGACGAACGACGCTGGGCCCAATGCAACGAGCGAGACCTCTACCAGGTCCAAACAGCGCTGGATTCGCTAAATGCCGCGCACCTCAAACCCTAGGTCGGCGCGGTGGCGGACACGGAACAGGTTCACCTCGCTCTTGATGCCCTTGAGGTGACGTCCGCCGGCGAACGACCATTGAAAGTCGGCAGATTCGGTCAACGCCACCCGCACCGGCTCAGCGACCAGCACCGTGCCCGGTCGGGCGACCCCGGTTATCCGGCTCGCGGTGTTCACCGGGCTGCCGAACCAGTCCCCGACCCGGCTCACCGCCTCGCCGGCGGCGACACCGGCACGAAGCCGAGGCAAGGTGTCGTCGGCCTGGGCCGCCTCAACGAGCCTCAGCATCGCATCGACCAGCGGCGCCGGTTCCGGGCAGACGAACATCACCGCGTCGCCGATGGTCTTGATGAATCGCACCGGCGGAACGGCGATCTCGCGCCCCAGCACGGTCAGGCGCTCGGCGAGCTCCACCAGCTCCCCGGGCGGCACCATCTCCCCGAGCCGGGTGAAGCCGACCAGGTCGGCGAATGCGACGCTGATCTGCCGCGCTCCCGGCAGCGGTGCGCCCGCCAGGCGCTCGCTGGCGGTGACGGCGTCGATGTCGAGTTGATGACGCAGCTGCATCATCAGCATGTCCTGGACGAACGGGCCCAACATCGGCGCCAGCCCGGCGACCAGGTCCCGCGACCGCTGGGCGATCTGCAGCTCGGTGACGCCCGGTTCGCCGATGGCCGACAGCACCGTGAAACGCATGAACTCCGCGGTGTGCGCCAACCCGTCAGCCAGCACACGAGCGGTCTGCAGGGCCTGCTCGGCATCAATGCCGGCGTCGATGAAGCGGCGCGCATGCATGGCGATGCTGGCGTCTGCCCGCATCTGCGCCGGGGCGTCCGGGTCGTCCATCCAGGGCAGCCCGACCGCCCGCTGCAGACGCTGCAACTGGTCGAGATCAACTCCGCTGGACTCACTGATCTCGCGGGCCGAGACATACGTTCCGTCGTCGCCGACCAGCCGTCGCGACGCCAAGAACATCGGCGAGACGTTCCCGCGGATCTCCTCGGCGGTGATGCCCTGTCCCAGCAGCCATTCGATCAGTTCGGTGCGCTCGGCACGCGCAGTGCCCTCCAGCCCGGCCAGCAAGTCCTCGATCTCGGGGTCCCCCACACCGCAAACGTATCTCGCGGCAGACTGACGAGGTGGCTGAAGTCTTCGATGCGCTGACCCCCGAACAACTCCGTGCCCGCAACACCATCAAGTGGAATCACTTCGGCCCCGACGTGCTGCCACTGTGGATCGCCGAGATGGACTTCCCCACCGCACCCGCGGTGCTCGACGGGGTGCGCGCCTGCGTGGCCAACGAGGAGTTCGGTTATCCGGCGCTGGGCTCCGATGCGTTGCCGGTGGCGCTCACGCAGTGGTGCGAACGCCGCTACGGCTGGCCCATCCAGCCGGAATGGGTGCGGGTGGTGCCCGACGTCCTCAAGGGTATGGAGGTGGTGATCGAGTTCCTCACCCGCCCGGAGAGCCCGGTAGTGCTGCCGGTACCGGCCTACATGCCGTTCTTCGACCTGCTGACCGTGACCGGCCGTCAACGTATCGAAATCCCGATGACACAGCAGGATTCAGGTCGCTATCTGATGGATCTGGATGCCCTGGACGCCGCGTTCACCGCCGGCGCCGGATCGCTGATCTTGTGCAACCCGAACAACCCGCTGGGCACCGCCTTCACCGCCCAGGAACTGGGCGCGATCGTGGACATCGCCGCACGCCACGGCGCCCGGGTGATCGCCGACGAGATCCACGCCCCGCTGGTCTACGACCGGCCCCACGTCGCGGCGGCCTCGGTGTCGCCCGCCGCCGCCGACACCGTCATCACGCTGATGTCGGCCTCCAAAGGCTGGAACCTGCCCGGGCTGATGTGCGCCCAGGTGATCCTGTCCAATCCGCGCGACGCCGTCGCCTGGGATCGGATCAACATGCTGCACACCATGGGCGCCGCCACCGTCGGTATCGCCGCCAACCTTGCCGCCTACACCCGCGGCGGGCCGTGGCTGGACGCCCTGTTGACCTACCTACGGGCCAACCGCGACCACCTCAGCCGCGCGCTGCCCGCGGCGCTGCCGGGCCTGCGGGTCAGCCATCCCGAGGCCACCTACCTGGCTTGGCTCGATTTCCGGGCGCTGGGGTTGCCCGCCGAACCGGCCGAGATCCTGCTGGCCGACGCTCGGGTCGCGCTGAGCCCGGGCATCCCGTTCGGCGGCGGACGGGGATTCGCGCGACTGAACTTCGCCACCACCCGCGCCATCCTGGACCGGGCGATCGAGGCGATGGCCGGCGCGCTCACCTGACGCATTACCGTGGCGGGCATGTCCTGCGTGTTCTGTGCCGTCGTCGCCGGTGACGCCCCGGCCGTGCGGGTTCTCGAAGACGACGACTACCTGGCGTTTCTCGACATCCGGCCGTTCACCCGCGGCCACACCCTGGTGATCCCCAAACAGCACTACGTGGACCTGACCGACACGCCGGCGGCCACGCTGGCCGGCATGCTCACCGTCGGGCAGCGGATCGCCCAGGCCGCACGTGCCTCCGGGCTGCACGCCGACGGCAACAACCTGGTGATCAACGACGGCCGGGCAGCCTTTCAGAGCGTGTTCCACATCCACCTGCACGTGGTCCCGCGCCGCGACGGCGACCGGATGTCCTTCGCCAAAGGCCTGCTGGTACGCCGCGATCCGGACCGCGAGAGCACCGGGAAGATCCTGCGGGCAGCGCTGGCGAGCAGCGAAAGCTAACCGGCAGACTCGAGAGCATGGACCATCTATCCCCGATCGAAAAGGTGGGCGTCCGAGCGCTCAGCCTGCACAACCTGATCTACCAACGGACCAACGGCTGGATCGGCCACCGAGTCCCGGGCCTGCCGCCCAACCTGTTGCTGCACACCGTCGGGGCGAAAACCGGCCAGCCACGCACCTCGACGCTGACCTACGCCCGCGACGGCGACACGTACCTGATCGTCGCGTCGATGGGCGGCGCGCCCCGCTCCCCCGGCTGGTACCACAACCTCAAAGCCAACCCGGACGTGGACATCCACGTCGGGCCGAAGCGTCTACGGGCCACCGCGCAGCCGGTGCTGCCCGATGACCCGGACTACGCCCGGCTGTGGCGAATCGTCAACGTCAACAACGCCCATCGGTACGAGGCCTACCAACGCCGGACATCCCGGCCGATCCCGGTTGTGGCATTGACCCCGCTGCCGTCTGCCTAACCAGCGACATTTCTTGCCGTTAATATCTCGCTCGCGTTGCTCAGGAAACACTTAGCTAGTACTTTGGCGGGAATCACGCACGGTTCTAGCGCGCGCCCGTGGGGTTCGCCCTCGACAGACAAGGTGGGGGCCATGAGTCGCCGATCCAATCCGCAGTCGAGCCGACCGCGGGTGGCACGCGCGACGATCAGGTCCTTCCTAGCCGCCGGGACCATCGGGGCTTTCGGATTGGGTCCGCTCGCCGCAGCACCGCCGGCCCAGGCCGACTCGATGGACCTGGACTGGCTGGTCGAGCTCTTCACGCCCGCCGCGGACATGGCGAGCAGCCCGGGGTCGGCCGATGCCTCCACCCTGCTCGGTCTGGACCTGTATACCGCGCTGCACAACCCGATCCAGGCCTGGATCACCAGTGACTTCGGAACATGGATCGACAACACCTTCATCAACCCCTTGCCACAGTTGTTGTTCGGCCAAGACCTGATCGGCAACGGCGTCGACGGCACGGTGGACAACCCCAACGGCGGAGCCGGCGGCCTGTTGTTCGGTGATGGCGGCGCCGGATACGACCAGAACCTGGACGGATACATCGGCGGCAACGGTGGGGCGGCCGGAATGTTCGGCGACGGCGGCGCCGGCGGTGACGGCGGGACCGGCGCGGCCGGCGGAATCGGCGGCACCGGTGGTTGGTTCATGGGCAATGGTGGCGTCGGTGGAGACGGTGGCGCCGCCGGGAACGGCGACATCGGTGGGGCCGGCGGGGCCGGCGGCAACGCCGTGGCCTGGTACTTCGGCAACGGCGGCGCCGGCGGCGCGGGCGGAATCGGCGGCACCGGGGCGACTGGGGCCGTAGGCGGCACCGGCGGCATCGGGGGCTCTGGTGGCGCCGGCGGCGCAAGCCTGTCACTGCTGTTCGGTGACGGCGGACGGGGCGGCAATGGCGGGGCCGGCGGAGCGGGCGGCAACGGCGGAGCCGGTACCGATGGCCACACCGGAGACTTCGCCATCAACGGCGGCACCGGAGGCGATGGAAACGACGGCGGATACGGCGGAATCGGCGGCCAGGGCGGCAACGGTGGTGCCGGCGGCGCCTCGGCTCACGGCACCGCGGGCGCGAACGGCGATGGTGGCGCCGGCGGTCGAGGCGGCGCGGCCGGTGTGGGCGGTACCGGCGGGACCGGTGCGGCGGGCACGGCCGCCCACCTGGACGGCGGCGCCGGCGGCAACGGCGGCAACGCGGGTGCGGCAGGCAGCGGCGGGGCCGGCGGGGCGGCCGGGACCGGCGGCCTGACCGGAAGCGGCACCGCGGGTCTGGCCGGCGCAGTCGGGCTGGCCGGGCGCAGCGGCGGCACCGGTGGCGACGGCGGGGCGGGCTTTGCCACCGCTACCGGTGTCGCCGGCTCAGGTGGCGCCGGCGGCAACGGCGGTAACGGCGGCCTGTACGGCGACGGTGGCAACGGCGGAGCGGGCGGCACCGGCGGCCAGGGCAACAGCGCACCGGCGATCGATGTCGCCGGCGGAACCGGCGGTTCCGGTGGCGCCGGCGGCGCCGGTGGAGCAGGCGGGACACTCGGCGGCGACGGCGGCAACGGCGGAATCGGCGGCAGCGGCGGGGCCGGCGGGATCGGCGGCAGCGGGTCCGACGGCGCCGACGGCAGTACACCCGGCGCCAACGGCACCGACGGCGGCAACGGTGGTGAAGGCGGCCGTGGCGGGGCCGGCGGTAACGGTGGTGCCGGCGGTACTTCGGCACACGGCACCGCCGGCCTCAACGGCAATGGCGGCGCCGGCGGGCAGGGTGGCGCGGCCGGCGTGGGCGGTGCCGGCGGAGACGGAGCGGCGGGCACAGCCACGCACCTGGACGGCGGAGCCGGCGGCAACGGTGGCAACGCCGGTGCAGCAGGAAGCGGCGGCGCCGGCGGAGCGGCCGGGACCGGCGGCCTGACCGGAAGCGGCACCGCGGGTCTGGCCGGCACTGCCGGACTGGCCGGACGCAGCGGCGGCGATGGTGGCGACGGCGGCGCGGGCTTTGCCGCCGCCAACGGAGTTGCCGGTTCAGGCGGCGCGGGCGGAAACGGCGGCAACGGCGGCGTATACGGAAACGGCGGCAACGGCGGCACCGGCGGAACCGGCGGAACCGGCGCCCACGGCAGCAATGCATCTGGGACCGGCGCCTCCGGTGGTACCGGCGGCACCGGTGGCGTCGGCGGTGTGGGAGGCGCCGGCGGTGCGGGCGGAACGCTCGGTGGCGACGGCGGCACTGGCGGTACCGGTGGCCAGGGCGGCAGTGGCGGAGCCGGCGGCAGTGGGACCAATGCCGCCAATGCCAGCACGGCCGGCGCTAACGGCGCCAACGGCGGAAACGGCGGCGGCGGCGGCCGTGGTGGGTCCGGCGGGGCCGGCGGCGCAGGCGGCACCGCCACACACGGCACGGCGGGCCTGCAAGGCGTAGGCGGCGACGGCGGCACCGGAGGGTCCGGTGGTGATCCCGGTGACGGCGGCAACGGCGGCAACGGCAACGCGGCCAGCATCAACGGTGGCAACGGCGGCAACGGCGGCAACGCGGGTGCCGGCGGTCTGGGCGGGGTCGGCGGCGCCGGTTCTACCACCGGGGCCACCGGGGCGACCGGGGCGGCACCGACCGCACACGCCGGGAACGGCGGCGCAGGTGGCAACGGCTACAACGCCGTCACCCCGGGCGCCAACGGCGGCAACGGCGGCAACGGCGGAACCGGCAGCCTGCACGGCGACGGCGGGGCCGGTGGCGCCGGCGGCAACGGCGCAACCGGCGCCAACGGCACCGCGGCCCTCAACGGCGGCAACGCCGGAGACGGCGGGAACGGTGGCAAGGGCGGGTCCGGCGGCAATTCGCTCGGCGACGGCAACGGCGGAAAGGGCGGTGCCGGTGGAAACGCCGGCGACGGCGGCCGGGGCCTGGACCAGAGCCAGCTACCCCCAAGCGCCACCCTGCCCGGCGCCGGGGGCGATGGCGGCAAGGGTGGCGTCGGCGGGGCCGGCGGCAGCAGCGTCAGCGCGCATGGGTCCGGCACCGGCAATGGCGGCGCCGGCGGCGCGGGCGGCGCCGGCGGCAACGGCGGCGGCAACGGCATCGCCACGCTGGATATCGCCAACAGCGTGCCCTACGGCAGCGGCGGCGACGGCGGGTCCGGCGGCGTCGGCGGTAACGGCGGGCTCGGTGACAACGGTGCGCTCGGCGGCGGCGCCGGATTCAACGGTGGCAACGGCGGCGCCGGCGGTACCGGTGGTGCGGCCGGCTCGGCCTATACCGGCAACGTCGCCCTACATGAGCACGGCACCTTCGGCACCAACGGCAATGGTGGCGCCGGGGGTGGCGGCGGCACGGGTGGCGGCGGTGGTATCGGCGGGGCCGGCGACGACAGTGCCGGCGGTGCCGGCGGCAACGGCGGTAATGGCGGAGCGGCCGGTAACGGCGGGTCGCCAGGTTCCGGATTCAACGCCCAGCCCGGGATCAACAAGGCTCCGGTTGGGATCGGCGGCGACGGCGGCAACGGCGGGGCTGCTGGATCCGGCGGGTCCGGCGGCATCGGAGATACCGGGTTCAACGGTGGCGCTGGCGGCAATGGCGGTGTGGGCGGCGCCGGCGCCAACGGCGGCAGCGCCACCGGCACTTACTACGCGCAGGGCTCCAGTGGCGGCGACGGCGGCAACGGCGGGGCCGGCGGCAGCGCCGGAACGGGCGGCGCCGGAGGTTCGGGCGCGCAGGCGGGTAACGGTGGCAACGCGGGCGCGGGCGGCCACGGCGGTAACGGTGGCGACGGCGGAGACGCCACGCTGGCCGGGACGAACGTGCACGGCGGGGCGGCCGGTGACGGCGGCGACGGCGGAGCCGCGGGCGGGGTGGCCGCCGGCGGTGCCGGTGCCCGCGGCGGAGACGGCGGAGACGGCGGAGACGGCGGCAGCGGCGGAACGGTCGGTAGCCACGGAGCCAACGGTGCCGGGGGCGCCGGCGGGACCGGTTCGGGAGCGGCCGGCAACGGGGCGGTGGGTGGTCCCGACGGCCCGGTGAACGTCAGCATCCCGCTGTACATGCAAAGCGGTGGGATCAGCCCGATCGTCTACATCTCGATCAACGGCGGCCCGCCGGTGCCGGTTCAGATCGACACCGGCTCCACCGGACTGACGATCCTGGGCAGCAGCACGGGTCTTGGCGACTCGGTGTACTCCGGCAGCGCCAGCTACGCCGGCCTGAACGGCCAGAGTTACGGCTACCACACCTACGACACCACGGTGGGCTTCTGCGACAAGATCGCCTGCACGTCAGGCCTGGTCACCGATCCCACCGCGGTCAACATCGTCGACCCGGCGTCGAACACTCTCATGACGAACTACTTCAACCAATACGGCATCGTCGGCGTGCTGGGCATCGGACCCAACAACGGCTACGCCGGCACCTCGACGATCATCTCGGCGCTGCCCGGCGCGCTCAACCAGGGCGTGCTCATCGATGAGCAGACCGGCCAGGTGACGTTCGGGCCGAACCCGCTCACCCCCGAGATCTCCGTGCCGGGGTCGCCGTTCGTCGACACGATGGTGTCGATCAACGGCGGTCCTCCGGTGGCGGTTTCCACCTCGCTCGACTCGGGCGGCATGTACGGCAGCATTCCGCAGTATCTGGTCCCCAGCCTCGGGGTCGGTTCGCAGGTGCCGGCAGGGACGGTGATCTCGGTGTACTACGCCGACGGCAGCACCCTGCTGTACTCCTACACCACCACGAACAACGGTCCGTATGTGACGTCCGGCGGGGCGGCCAACAGCGGTTACTACCCCTTCTCGGTGAACCCGGTCTACATCGACTACCGGCCCAGCGGATTCGGCGCGACCATCATCAACCGCTGAGGCTTTACAGCAGCTCCTTGGCCAGTAGTTCGAGGGTCCGCTCCCGTCCGGGCGCGGTGGACGGGTCGGTGCCACGGTGCGCCGAGGCGACCGGGTTGATCATCACCTCGTCGACGGCGAAGTGCTCTGCCAGTGCTGTGAGCTGTTCGGTCGCTTCGGCCGGTGTGCCGACGACCGCGCGCCGCAGGCCACTGTCGATGATGCGTTGTTCGGAGTCGGAGACCGCTGCCGCCTGCGCGTCCTCGACCAGATCAACAGCGCCCAGTGGTCGCCCGGTCCGCAACCGGGCCATCATCTGCAGGTTGGGCAGCATCAACGCCGTTGCCTCGTCGCGGGTTTCGGCGACCGACGCGTTGACGGTCAGAAACGTCGTCGGCGCCGCACACACTTCACTCGGCGTGAAATTCTCCCGGTAGTAGGCCAATGCCTCCTCGGTGCCCTGACCGGAGAAGTGGTGGGCGAACACGTAGGGCAGCCCCTTGGCCGCGGCCAGCCGCGCCGAATACATGCTCGAACCCAGCAGCCACAGCCGCGGCTCGCCGGCGGCCGCCGGGGTGGCCTTGAGCAGGTAGTCGCCGTCACGCAGCTGGACCTGCACTCCGCGGCTGCTCATCATCGCCCGCACGTGGTCGAGATAGTCGGGGAAGTTCTCGATGTCTTCGTCGCCACGCCCGGAGCGCAGCATGACGGAGGTGACCGGATCCGATCCCGGCGCCCGACCGATGCCCAGGTCGATGCGCCCGGGTGCGGCGGCCTCGAGCAGTGCGAACTGTTCGGCGACGGCCAGCGGGGCGTGGTTGGGTAGCATCACCCCGCCCGAGCCGAGCCGCACCCGCGACGTCTGGGCGGCGAGGTATGCGAGAAGTACCGGCGGGCTGGTGGCACCTACCGAGGGCATGTTGTGGTGCTCGGCCACCCAGTACCGGGTGAACCCGAGGCGGTCAGCAGTCTGGGCCAGCCGCACCGTCGCCGCCAGCGCATCGGCGGTGGACTGGTCGGTGCGGACCGGGACGAGATCAAGGACGGAAAGACGCACGCTGCTACTCAACACCGGAACTCAGCGGGATAGTCCCGCCAGCCCCGAGGCTTGGGCAAAGATGTCGTCCAGCATGGCGGGGGTCAGCCGGCCAGTGAACATGTTCTGTTGGCTGGGGTGATAGCAGCCCAGCAGCCGCAGTGCCGGACCGAGTTCGGCGACCGCGCCGTGGCCGAACTTCGGTTTGGGTTTGGGCATCTGCTCGGCGGCGATCCGCAGCGCGATCTGCCAGGCGAAGCCACCCAGCGCAATCACCACCCGCACGTGTGGAGCGATCAGCTGCCATTCGGAGTCGATCCAGGGCGCACAGGTGTTGCGCTCGAGGGTCGTCGGAGCGTTGTCCGGCGGGGCGCAGCGCACCGGCGCGATGATTCGGATGTCGTTGGCGTGCAGGCCATCTGCAGCGTCCACGCTAGTGGGCTGGTTGACCAGTCCGGCCCGGTACAGCGCCGCGTAGAGCTGGTCGCCAGACCGGTCGCCGGTGAACATCCGTCCGGTGCGGTTGGCGCCATTGGCGGCCGGGGCTAATCCGACGATCACGATCTTGGGTTTCGGGGAGCCCCAGCCGGGCACCGGTCGCCCCCAGTAGGGCTGATCGGCGAAGGACTTTCGCTTGGTGAGCGCCACCTGTTCGCGCCAGGTCACCAGCCGCGGGCAGGCCCGGCAGACGCTGATCAGCGCGTCGAGTTCGTCGATCGACTCGACCTGGTCGGCCAGCTGCACCACTTGCGCGGCGTCGGCGGCCGGGGGCGTGTCCGGGGTTGCCGGATCGCCGGGCCACCCGGCCCCGGGCGGCACCGGGGAGTCGAACGGCTGACCGGTGCGAGGGTGGTTGAGCATTGGTCTACTGTGCACGCTCCGGGGTTCCGATGCCCAGTCCGGTGTGGTTCGGGGGCGTGCGGTCTCGGCTCAGCAAGAACGTGGATCGGAGCAGCCCAACAAATTGGCTCGGATCTGCGTGTAGGCGTGCGCGAGAAGGTCCACGTCACGCGGACTGAGCAGGTCGAAAAGGTTACGCCGCAACGCGTCAACGTGCCCAGCCGAAACCGACTCCAATTTCTCCTGTCCGGATTCGGTCAGCTCGGCGAACGATCCGCGCTTGTCCTCTTGGCATCCGATGCGGCGTAGCCAGCCCGTTCTGGCCAATCGGCTTACCGCGCCGGCGGTCCCGCCACGGGTCGTCACCGCCGCCTCGGCCAACTCACCCATCCGCAACCGGCGGTGCTGCGCCTCCGATAACAGCACCAGTACCTCGAAATCGGCAAACGAGATCCCGCCGTCGGCGACCAGCTGAACTTCGAGCTCCCGCAACAACAGCCGGGTGCTGTCCAGATACGCGCGCCACATGCGTTGCTCGGCGTCGCTCAGCCATCGGACCTCTTCCGCCACGACAACCTGCCTCCAGAGATTGATCTCTCAACTAATATGACCGCGCGTTTCCGCAGGCCAGCTTGAAATATTGCTGGTAAACCCATAATTGTCGCGATCGCACGGCCGCTCACGAGGCCATTCTGATTGTTATATCAACTAATATTTGAGTCTAACTCCGAGCATCGGAGACCCCGGCGCGCGACACCCGCCCGTTGCGCTGCTGCCACAACCGGTAGACGTCGACTGCGTCGTCGCGTGCGTCGTACCGCATGGGCAGCCGCCGCTGATCCCAGGGCCTGGCGAACTCGTCGTAGAAGGTGTTGAGTTCGAAGTACTTTCGGTCGTCGACGTAGTACGGCTCATAGGTCTCGCGGGTGGTCAAGAAGACAACCTCGTCCGGCGAGCAGTAATACAACGCGCCCAGGCACATCGGGCATGGCTGCGCCAAGATGTAGATGGTGGCCCCAGTCAGCTGTTCGGTACGCAGCGCCGTGCAGGCCTGCCGAATGGCGAGGATCTCCGCGTGCGCGGTGGGGTCGTTGGTCTGAGCGACTCGATTCGCGCTTTCGGCCAGAATCGCACCGTCTTTGACGATGACCGTGGCGAACGGGCGCCCGCCCTCCTCGACGTTACGGCGAGCAAGCTCAATGGTGTGTTGCGCGAAATCCATGACGTCTCCCAGATATTGATGCTCAGAGGGTGACCGCGCCGGGGTCAAACTGAGCGTGCATACCCGTCAGAGTGCCCCAGTCAGCGCTATAGCGTCCAATACTTGTATTCGATGATCGCGATAGGTGCCATCAATCGAATTCGTGCGCGATTTCCTCCAGCGTCCGGGTGAATGCCTGCGCGGCCGCCGAGTGGTAGGCCGAGGCGCGCACGAGCGCCGCCGCGGTTCGGGTGGGCAGTGGCGGGACGAGCGGCACCGCGTGCACATCACGATGCTCACGTGCGATCGCATCGGGCAGCACGGTGGCCAGTGTGCCGCCGCGCACCGATGCCAGCAGCGCGCTGATCGAATTGGCTTCGACCGTGATCCGGGGGGCGACGCCCCGGTCAGTGAAGTAGGCGTCGATCTGTAGCCGGGTGGCGAACTCGGTGCTGAGCAAGCAAAGCGGCGTCCGGGCCAGCCGCGCAACCGGCAGCGGTGTCGCTCTCGCCGCAAAGGAGTGGCCCGAGCCGACCACCAGAGTCAGCGTCTCGGTGAACAGCGCGCTGTGATCGATCCCGGCGGCATGTGGGCCTGCGAAGGCGATCCCGAGGTCCAGCCGGTCGGCGAGCAGGTCGGCCTCGATGCGGTCTTGGGTGTCCTCCCGTATCGAGAGCGTGATGCCGGGATGCGCGCTGTGGAATCGGTGCACCAGCGGACCGATCAGGTAAGCGGTGAACGTCGGCATCATGGCCACCCGCAGATGCCCGCGCGACAGGTCCTGCACATCGTGGACCGCACGTTCACCGGCCTCGAGATCCCGCAGCGCCAACCGTGCATGCTCCGCATACGCCTCGCCGGCATCGGTCAGCCGTACCGTGCGTCCCGAACGATCCAGCAGCTCCACCGCCAATCCACGCTCGAGCTGCTTGATCTGCTGCGACAGCGTCGGCTGGGAGATGTGCAGTGCCTCGGCCGCGCGGGTGAAATTGCCGTGCTCGGCCACCGCGAGCAGATACCGGACGTGGCGCAGCTCCATCGACTGACTATAGGCGTCAGCAATCGAGATGACGGACTTGTGTCGTGGACGCTATCGCCGGTGGTCAGCTGGACCCGCGACTAGGACGACAGTTGCTCTGCTGTCGCCCGGATTTCGCGGATGTAGCGGTCCCGGTCGGCGGCGCTCACCTCTCGACGCAGCGGCCCTAACTGCAGCTCATAGGTCGCCTCGCCCCGGTAGAACACCGGCGCGGTCAGATAGCTCACCGACAACGCCGCCGGGGTCGCGAGTTGCTCTGCGGTATAGGGGCTTCCGTTGACGCCGGTCAGCAACTCGAAGACCCGCTGCCGCAAGGCGCTCCGCCGGGGATGCTCGTCCAGCAGCTCGACCACCTCGGCGAGCACGTCGAGCGCTTCCAGGCCCGGGCCGCCCAGGCCGAATACCATGACGCCGTTTCGTTCGACCTGCGCCAGCACGTCCTCGAGCACCTCTCGGCTGACGCCTTGCGCCGAATCCAGCCAGGCCTGACGAGCCTGCGCATCACGATGCGCGATCACCGCGGCGCCGACCGGCGCGATCAACGGCAGCCGGACACCGACGCCGACTCCGGCCGGAATGCGCCCCCGCCCCCGCACCAACGTCAGAAAGCTCAACTCCGAGGTTCCCACCAAGGCAAGCCCCGCCCCGCAACCGGCGCGCTCCGCCATCTGTTCGATCAGGTGCGCGCTCTCGGTCGACAGCGGCCACAACCGACGGACAGTGTCTGCGACGCCGATCAGGCCGGGCCCCAGGGTGTACTTGCGGTCGCTGCGGCGAGCCACCCAGCCGGCCTGTTCCAATGCCAGCAGGATCGACGTCACGGTGGCCCGGTTCAGTTCGAGCCGCGAGGCGATCGAGGCCACCGAGCTGGGCTGCGACTGGGCAGCCAGCAGCCCCACGATGGCAACGACTCGGTCGGTGGGCGGTGAGCCCGGTCGCCTCTCGTCGTCTCGTCCGGCGGCGCCGCCCATCGCCCTCCTTGTGCCGGCTGTTCGGAAGTTCACCGATCGTACGGGCGACCACAACGGTTCTTGCGCTCACGTCCACCCAGCGGTAGCGTCCCGTCTCACCGTATCTTCATTTGTCATTCATATGACAAATAATTGTCATATGAGGCCCGTAGAGGAGCCCCATGGCCATCAGAAGAGCTGAAAGATCGTGTCGTGCGCCGGCGGTGGCCGGACTCACCTCGGCCGTGGTGGTGGCCGCCATGGCGGCGACCACTATCCAGCCGGCCCCCGTCGCGCGGTCGATACCGGTGGCCTTGACGGCGGTCTCCGCCGCCGTGCAGCAGGCCATCGACGATCTACTGGCGGTCATGCAGCAGGCAGCCGCCGACGACGCAGCACTGCCCTTCGCAACACCGGACGGCGTCGCCATGCTGATGACCGGACTGCAGAACACGAACTACGAACTGCTGATGGCCGGAATCTCGCGTGTCACCGAGCTTTTCGACGGCTGGTTTTTCCAGTCGCCGGAAGTGATAGCCGGTGACGCCGCCGATCCACGGCAGTACTTCCAATTCTTCACGCCCGACATCTACTACCACGCCACCGCCGGCCTGGCCCCGGGGGCGACCTACGAACTCACCGGCACACTCGGCGGCGGAACCGAAGCCTTCGCCATCGCCACCGAACAGATCACCGGTTCGCAGGCCGTCAGCAAAGAGAGCCTGGAGTTGGGCACCAACCTGGTGGTCAACCCCGACGGCACCTTCACCGTCTACATCGGGCCCAACGCGCCCAGTGGCGCGGTCAACTTCATCGACGACGACAGCGCCACCATCCAGGGTGCGGCCTCGCTGCTGGTCCGCGACGTGCTGGGCGACTGGGCCAAGGGCCCCAGCAACATCAGCATCCACTGCGTTGCCGACTGCCCGCCGTTCTTCGCCATCCCCGAGGGTGGGTTCTTCCCCAGCGACGACACCACGACGCCGCCGAAGATCACCTCCCTCGACGACGCGCTGACCACGCTGTTCAGCGCCTTCGCCAAGATCGCCGGCCCGTTCAACACCCAGAACATGGGGCTCGCCCAGATCGCGGGGATCAACGAACCCGCCAACACCATGAGCCCGCTGGCCACCGAGACCAGCTTGTTCCCCACCGGGCTGCCCAGCGCGGACGTCTCGGCGGGCAACTTCGACCTGGCCCCCGGTGAGGCGCTGATCGTCAAGGTTCCCGAGGTGGCGGCCGCCTTCAGCGGGATCGAGCTGATGAACGTCTACGGCGCGGCGCTGCCGTTCACGCTGGCGCAGACCACCTTGAACAACACCACGGCCTACCAGGCCGACGACGGCTACACCTACTACGTGGTCAGCGCCACCAACCCCGGCGTGGCGAACTGGCTGGACACCGGCGGCGTCGCCAACGGTGAGATCTTCGCGCGCTTCGAGAATCTCACCGCCGGAACCGATCCCACCGGCTTGGAGGTGACGACGCAGGTGGTGCCGGTAGCCGACATCGCCGACTACCTGCCTGCCGACACGCCGACCGTCAGCGCAGCCGAATACGCCGCCGACATGACCCAGCGGGTGCTGTCCTACGACTACGCGCTGGACGTTTCGCGAATGCACGCCCAACCGGCCTGGTTGATCCAGGAACTGTTGTTCTCCGGCCTCAAGGGCCTGATCGGCAACGACAACTACGCGGCGGTGTTCGGTGAGGAGCCGTCCACGCCGCTGGCCCTGCGCTTCACCGATGCCCTGAGCCCGGATTGGGCCGCCGTTTGGCACGGGTTCACCAGCGACCCCGTCGGCAGCCTGACCGCGGTGGCCAACAACCTGCCGCTGTTGTGGAGCGATATCAGCCTGCCGTTCCAGCTGGCGGCGGCGCAATCCGTGCTGTCGCTGCTGCTGCCCGGGGGATCGCTGCTCAGTGACGCACTGTTCGACCCGAACGGCGGGATCATCGCCGGGCTGCTCAATGCCCGCGACGACCTGGCGACCACAGTCCTGACCGCCAACGACGCCTGGCCCACCGCGGTGAGCGACCAGGCCGCTCAGCAGTGGGCGAATATGGACGAGTTGATCCAGCAGGCCCCGACCATGGATCTGAGCTCGTGGTTCATGTCGCTGTTCGGTGCCGGCTGAGGCCCGGGCTTCCCCGGGGAGCAGACCCGGTTCCTGTCGCCCTGCCGGCGGTAGTCAGGCGTCGGCTCCATGTGGATGAACCGGCATACCAAATTGGTACCATTTTGAGGTGAGCACACAAATCGCGGTCCGTTTGCCCGACGAGATCGTCGCTTTCATCGACGACGAAGTCCGGGAACAACGGGGCCGCAGCCGTGCGGCCGTCGTGATGCGGGCGCTGGAACGGGAACGTCGCCGCCGCCTCGCCGAACGCGACGCGGAGATCCTCGCGGCCGGCAGGTCAGCGCCGAATGATCTGGATGCGCTGGCCCGCCGCTCCGGTCGTACTGTCCTCGACATCGACTGATGCGACCCATCCACATCGCCCAGCTCGACAAGGCCCGACCCGTCCTGATTCTCACCCGTGAAGTCGTGCGTCCGTACCTCACCAACGTCACCGTCGCCCCGATCACCACAACCGTTCGAGGACTGTCCACCGAAGTCCCGGTAGGGGCGGCGAACGGGCTGAATCAACCGTCCGTCGTCAGTTGCGACAACATCCAAACGGTCCCGGTGTCCGACCTTGGTCGTCAAATCGGCTACCTTCTCGATTCGCAGGAACCAGCCCTTGCGGACGCCATCGGTAACGCATTCGACCTCGATTGGGTCGCGTCATAGACGGCCGCGTCGTCACCCGAATCCGCGGCTAGGATCGCCTGCGTGGATGCCGACGCCCTTGCCGAGCTCATAGCCGATCTCCCCGAGGGCATGGTGGTCACCGACCCGACAATCACCGCGGGGTACCGGCAGGACAACGCCCTGGACCCGTTGGCGGGCCAGCCCCTGGCGGTGGTGCGCCCGCTGCGCACCGAAGAAGTGCAGACGGTGATGCGGTGGGCCAGCGCCCGTCGGGTACCGGTGGTGACTCGCGGCGCGGGCACCGGCTTGTCGGGCGGCGCCACCGCGGTCGACGGCGGCATCGTGCTGTGCACCGAGAAGATGCGCGACATCACCGTCGACCCCGTCACCCGCACCGCGGTGTGCCAGCCCGGCCTGTTCAACGCCGAGGTGAAGAAGGCCGTCGCCGCCTACGGCCTGTGGTACCCGCCGGACCCGTCGTCGTTCGAGATCTGCAGCATCGGCGGCAACATCGCCACCAACGCCGGCGGCCTGTGCTGCGTCAAGTACGGCGTGACCACCGACTATGTGCTGGGCCTGCAGGTGGTGCTGGCCGACGGCACCGCGGTGCGCCTGGGTGGGCCGCGCCTGAAAGACGTCGCGGGGCTCTCACTGACCAAGCTGTTCGTCGGCAGTGAGGGCACGCTCGGGGTGGTCACCGAGGTGACGCTGCGACTCCTGCCAGCTCAGCCGAAATCGGCTGTGGTGGTAGCCACTTTCGACTCGGTGACCGCCGCGGCCGAGGCGGTGCTCGACGTGTCGGGGCGGCTGCGCCCGTCGATGCTGGAGTTCATGGACGCCGCGGCGATCAACGCCGTCGAGGACCAACTGCGCATGGGTCTGGACCGCGAGGCGGCGGCCATGCTGGTGGCGGCCTCCGACGAGCGCGGCCACGCGGGCGCCGAGGATGTCGAACTGATGGCCCGGGTGTTCGCCGAGCACCACGCCAAGGAGGTGTTCTCCACCGACGACCCGGTCGAAGCCGAAGGCTTTGTCGCAGCCCGGCGATTCTGCATCCCGGCGGTCGAGGCGAAGGGCCCGCTGCTGCTGGAGGACGTCGGGGTGCCGGTGCCGCGGCTGGCCGAGCTGATCACCGGTATCGAGAAGATCGCCGCCGAGCGCCAACTGCTGATCTCGGTGATCGCGCACGCCGGCGATGGCAATACGCACCCGCTGATCGTGCATGACCCGAATGACCCCCACCATGTGCGGCGCGCCGAACTCGCCTACGGCGAGATCATGGATCTGGCGCTGGCACTGGGCGGCACCATCACCGGCGAGCACGGCGTCGGGCGGTTGAAGCGGCCGTGGCTGGCCGAACAGCTCGGCCCGGACGTGATGGCACTGAACCAGCGGGTCAAGGCCGCACTCGACCCGCTGAACATTCTCAATCCGGGTTCGGGGATCTAGGTCCCCACGGCGGCAAGGAAATTGGCGGTCAAGTGTTCGCAGATGCTGTCGACGTCGGGCAGCATGAAGTCGAGAGCGTCGGGGAACGCCGGACGCATCAGCATGTGGATGAGCATGGGTCCGAGAAGTTGCTGGATCAGCACCAGCAGCGGCTGATCCTTGATGCGTCCTGCGCGGACCTCGGCCTCGAACCAGGCTCCGAGGGTGCCCAACATACGTGGAGCCGTGTAGCGGGTCAGTGATTGCACTGTGGCACTTTCCGGCCGCGAGTACACCTCCGCCAGCATCGCTGGAGCGACGCGGGGTTCACGGCTCAGGGCGTTCGCGATCGTGCGGTAAATGCCGTGCACCGTGGTACGGAGGTCATCCGGCACGGTGGCGAGATAGTCTTCGATGTCGCGGATGGGACTGTAGTGGTCGAATACCGCGCGTAGCAGTTCGTCGCGTCCGCCGTAAACGGCGTGCAAGCTGAACACCGAGCAGTCGGCGCGCTCAGCAATGCTGTCCAGGGTGGTTGCCGCCAAACCGTTCTCGCTGATCAGCTCGGCGGCCGCGGTCAGCGCTCGCGTCCGTACCGGCGGCCGGCCGCCAGGGTCGATGCCCGCGGCACGGACCGCGGCATCGAGAACGCTGCGAGTTCCCCCCAGTCTGCGAAGCAGCGTGCTGCGGGACATCTGGGCTTCGGCAGCGATGGCGCTGACCGGGACTTCGACGATGTCGCGCTGGAGTGTTTCGGCGGCACGCACCGCGGCCTCGATCAACTCTGGCGCAACAGTCTTCACGGACTTCGTGCTGGTATCAACTTGGCGACTCACAGCACGACCGCATCCTCTAGGCGCGATTTCAAGTGTGCGACTCTGCGGAACTGCGCCAGCATGTTCAACGATCCCAGCATGGGAAAGCCCCCGATGAAGGTCCGGAACGAGGGGTGGCCGCCATGGACGTCGAGCTCGTGAAGGCAGCCGACGATGTAGAACAGTCCCGCGAAGAAGATCACGGCGGGAATCGCATAGGCGAGCGGGGAACGGGCGTCGGCGACCAGTTCGCGCGCGTATTCGAATTCATCGTGCGTCAGGGGTTGACGCTTACGCACCTTGGCCAGCACCGCCTGGTGGGCACCGACTTCTTCGCCGAGCGCAGCCGGAATCCGATTCTCCAGCCGCCGGACGTACAGGAACGAGCACCCGGCGGAAACCAGTGCCAGCACCGCGGCAAGCACCGTGAGAGCGCCCCAGAAGCCGAAAATCATCGTTCGCCCCCACCGCTGTTGCTCGCCGAGGAGTTGACCGAGGACGTGCTCGGATCGTCGTCATCCCACAGCAATAGCTGGCGCACCGCCGCTCGAGATCCGTAGGGCTGCAGCATCTGGCTGGCGGGCCGGGGGCGCACCCGCAACGGCCACCAGAACCAGCGGCCCAGCAGCGCCGCGATCGAGGGGGTCATGAACGAGCGCACGATCAGGGTGTCGAACAACAGCCCGAGCGCGATCGTGGTGCCGATCTGCCCCAGCACCCGCAACTCGGCGAACATGAACGATGCCATCGTCGCGGCGAATACCAAGCCCGCCGAGGTGACTACCGAGCCGGAGCCTGCCATCGCGCGGATGATGCCGGTGTTGATGCCGGCATGGAGTTCCTCCTTGAAGCGAGATATCAGCAGCAGGTTGTAGTCGGATCCCACGGCCAGCAGCAGGATGACCGCCAGTGCCAACACGATCCAGTACAGCTGGATGCCGAAGATGTACTGCCAGATCAATACCGAGAGCCCGAAAGACGCGCCCAAAGACAACGCGACGGTGCCGACGATGACCAGTGCGGCGATGACGCTGCCGGTGATGAACATCATCACCAGCAGAATCAGGCTCAGCGCGGCGACACCGGCGATCATCAGGTCATATTTGGCGCCCTCGGCGATGTCCTTATAGGTGGCCGCGGTGCCGGCGAGATAGATCTTGGAGCCCGCGAGCGGAGTACCCTTGACCGCATCCCGCGCGGCATGACGGATCGCGGCGATATGCGAAATCCCCTCTGGTGTCGCGGGATCGCCCTCATGGGTGATGATCATCCGGGCCGCCTTGCCGTCGGGTGACATGAACATCTTCACTCCCCGTAGGAATTCGGGGTTGGTGAAGACCTCCGGCGGCAGATAGAACGAGTCATCGGTTTTCGCCTCGTCGAACGCCTTGCCCATTGCCGTCGCGTTCTCCAGTCCGGCCGCCGCCTGGTCGTTCAACCCGGAACTGGTCGCGTGGTTCGTCATGCTCAGATCGCGGTTCTGTTCCTGACTGGCTATCTGGGGCGGGATCAGTGCGAGCAGCTTGGGTTGCAGTGCGTCGAGTTTGGCGATACTGCCCGCGACGTCGTCGAGCTGAGAGGTGAGCACGTCGATTCCGTCGAGCGCGTCGAGCACCGACCGGATGGCCGCGCACGCCGGGATGTCGAAACAGTGCGGTTCCCAATAGAAGTAGCTGCGCAGCGGGCGGATGAAGTCGTCGAAATTGGCGATCTTATTCCGCAGATCCGTCGCGGTAGCCACCGTCTCGGCAAATGCATTCGCCTGCTCATCGGTGATGGCACCGGATTGCTGCTGCAGGCGATATTGCTGGCGCAGAATATCGATCGAACTGTTGATCACTTCAACCTGTTTGAGCATATTTGCCGCTTGCGACTCCTGGAAGGGCAGGTTGAGAATCTGCGTCGCGCTGCCGGCGCTGATCTGGAACGGGATCGACGTGTGATCCAGGGGTGTGCCCAGTGGCCGGGTGATCGATTGAACCTGCGCGATGCCGTCGGTATGGAAGATCGCCTTGGCGACGCGTTCGAGCAGGATCATGTTGGTCGGGTTGCGCATGTCGTGGTCGGCTTCGATCATCAGCAGCTCGGGGTTGAGCCTGGCCTGCGAAAAATGCCGTTCGGCAGCGGCATAGCCGACGTTGGCCGGGGCGTCAGCCGGCATGTAGGGGCGGGTGTCATAACTGGTTTTGTATCCGGGCAGGGCGAGCAGGCCGATCAGCGCGACCGCGATCGTGGCCACCAGGATGGGTCCGGGCCAGCGCACCAGGGCCGTGCCGATTCGGCGCCAGCCCTGGGTGCTCAGCTCCCGCGCGGGCTCGAACAGGCCGAAGTGCCGGCCGACGGCGAGCATGGCGGGCGCCAACGTCAAGGCCGCGGTGACAGCGACGAGGACTCCGATACCGGCGGGGACACCGAGGGTCTGAAAATACGGAAGCCGAGCGAACGTCAGGCAAAACACCGCACCGGCAATCGTCAGGCCCGAACCCAGGATGATGTGTGCGGTGCCGTGATACATCGTGTTGAACGCGGTGACCCGGTCCTGGCCGCCGTAGCGGGCTTCGTGGAAACGGCCGAGTAGGAAGATTGCGTAGTCGGTGCCGGCGGCAATCACCAACAGTGTCAAAAGGTTCGTCGAATACGTCGACAGTTTGATGATGCCGGCGTTAGCCAACACGGCGACGACCCCACGCGACGCGGTCAGCTCGATCATCACCATGAAGATCACCAGGATCGCTGTGGTGACGCGTCGGTACAACCACAACAGCATCACCAGGATGACGCCGATCGTGATCAGGGTCGTTTTCCAGGTGCCCTTGCTGCCGACTTCGAACTGGTCGGTGACCAACGGTGCGGCGCCGGTGACATACGCCCGTACACCGGGCGGCGGTGACGTGTCATTGACGATGTTGCGCACCGCGTCGACCGATTCGTTGGCCAGTGATTCGCCTTGATTCCCAGCGAGATAGACCTGCACCAATGCGGCCTTGCCGTCGGTGCTCTGCGAGCCGGCCGCGGTCAGGGGATCGCCCCAGAAGTCCTGAACGTGCTCGACGTGCCGGGTGTCGCGGTTGAGCTTGTCGATCAAACCGTCGTAGTAATGGTGTGCAGCGGCATCCAGGGGTTGATCGCCCTCCAGCACGATCATCGCCGAACTGTCCGAACTGAACTCTTGGAACACCGCACCGATGTGTTTGGCGGCCTGCAGCGACGGCGCGTCCTGGGGGCTCAGTGACGCGTTGTTTGCTTCGGCAACCTTCTCCAGTTGCGGCACAAAGACGTTCGTCACCATGGCGACGGCGAGCCAGAAGAATACGATCGCGGCGGAGTACCTCCGCAGCAGGTCCGGGACCCGACGCCAGGACATCTGGGCGCTCATCCGGACTTGTCCAGACAGTAGGTGAATGCGTGCACGGTGTTCACCGTTCTCTCGTCTTTGACGTCGCCGTCGATCGTGATCCGGCAGCCGATCGAATCGCTGTCGCCTTGGGCGGCAACATTGGCAGCAACAGCCGGTTTCGTCGTAGTAGCGTCGTAGGACCAGGGCAGTACGACGGCGTCGGCACGTTGCGGTTGCGCATCCACGTCCAAATAGGTGATGGTCGCGACAGTTCCCGGCGGGCCGTACACCTCGATGAGCACGCGTTTGGGGTTGAACGGCGCCACGTCATTGGCGAAGCCACTGGGGGTTGACGTGACGTCGTGGGACGCGAAAATGCCGTGCAGGCGATACACGGTAAGTCCCGCGACGAACACGACGACCACCGCCGTCAGCGGCTTCCAGTGGTGGCCCAGGCGGCGTACCCATGAGATCTTCTGCGTGTCATGCCTGTTCACGCGCGACCACCAATGTGCGGTATCCACTCGCTCGGAGTTCCGGGCCGACGCGTGACATAGCGGCAAACGTAAACTGTATTGCAGTCTCACACAAGTGCCGTGTCGGGTTCGATACGGGAATCAGGAATCCCGCAACCATTGACACATGATGGGCCGTTGTCGTATTAATGAGACATGACGACCACGATGTCTCATCCGAAGTTTGAGCTCGGCAACGCCGACACCTGGCCCAACCCGTGGCCGATGTATGCCGCGTTGCGCGACCACGACCCGGTCCACCGCGTGGTCCCGGAGAACGCGCCCGACCAGGACTATTACGTGCTGTCTCGACACGCCGACATCTGGGCGGCCGCCGCCGACCACGAGACGTTCTCCTCCGCGCAGGGATTGACCGTCAACTACGGCGAGCTGGAGATGATCGGCCTGGCCGACAACCCGCCGATGGTGATGACGGATCCGCCGGTGCACACCGAGTTTCGCAAGCTGGTGGCCCGCGGCTTCATGCCGCGGCAGGTGGAGGCGCTCGAGCCCAAGGTCCGCGAGTTCGTCGTCGAGCGCCTCGAGCGACTGCAGGCCAACGGCGGCGGTGACATCGTCGGCGAGCTGTTCAAGCCGCTGCCGTCGATGGTGGTCGCGCATTACCTGGGCGTGCCGGAGGAGGACCGCAGCCAATTCGATCGCTGGACCGAGGCGATCGTCGCGGCCACGGTCAGCGAAGACGGCGTTGTTTCGGCCGGTGATGCGATCGGCGAGATGATGGGCTACTTCACCTCGCTCATCGAGCGCCGCCGCACCGACCCGCAGGATGACACGGTCTCGCATCTGGTGGCAGCCGGCATGGGCGCCGACGGCGATATCAAGGGACTGTTGTCGGTGTTGGCGTTCACCTTCACCATGGTTACCGGCGGCAACGACACCACTACCGGAATGCTGGGCGGCTCAGTGCAATTGCTGCAGCGACATCCTGATCAGCGTCAGCTGCTGGTGGATCAGCCCGAGCTGATCCGCGACGCCGTGGAGGAGTTGCTGCGGTTGACCTCCCCCGTGCAGGGACTGGCCCGCACCACCACCCGCGACGTCACCGTCGGTGACACCACCATTCCGGCGAACCGCAAGGTGTTGCTGCTCTACGGCTCGGGCAACCGCGACGAACGCCAGTTCGGGCCGGATGCCGCCGAGCTCAACGTGCGACGCAAGCCGCACCAGATCCTGACCTTCAGCTACGGCGCGCACCACTGCATCGGCAACCAGGCGGCCCGGATGCAGGCACGGGTGGCGTTGGAGGAGCTGTTGGCCCGCTGCCCGAACTACACGATCGACGAATCCGGGATCGTTTGGGCCGGCGGCAGTTACGTGCGGCGACCGCTGGCGATTCCCTTCACCGTCGGATCGTGATGGCCGGGCGGGCCTGGCTGTCCGATCAGCGCGGTGAGCTGGCCGCCGAGAAGATTCTCGACGCGGCCGAAAAGCTGTTCGCGCAGCAGGATCCCGCCTCGGTGGGCATGACGGAGATTGCCCACGCCGCAGGCTGCTCCCGCGCCACGCTGTATCGGTACTTCGAGAGCCGCGACGCGCTGCACACCGCCTACGTGCACCGGTGGGCCAATGCGCTTTATCACGAGTTGACCCGGCGGCTGGCCGGCATCGACGACCCGGCGGAGCGGCTGGTCGCCGGGATCACCGAATCGCTGGCGCTGGTGCGCGAAAACCCCGCGCTGGCATCGTGGTTCGCCGAGACCGGACCACCGATCGGCACCGCGATGGCCGCGCAGTCCGATGTCATCACCGTGATGGTCGAGTCGTTCCTCTCCTCCTTGGGCGCCGAAGACAACGACGCGGCCCAGCAACGCGCCCGGTGGGTGGTGCGAATGGTGACGTCGATGCTGAGCTTCCCCGGTCGCGACGCCGACGACGAGCGGGAAATGCTGGTGCAGTTCGTGGTGCCGGTGGTCGTTGCGCCGGAGCGACTCAGGCCGGCGCCGGTCGGCTCAGAGGAATAGGAGAGTTGCCCGCCTTTGAGCGACAACTGCGGGTGCGTAGATGAGCCCGCTGCGATCTGTCGCTCAAAGGTGGGCAACTGTGCCTATGGGTCCGGCCGGGAATGTGTCCATGGATCCGGCCGGGCCGACTTAACTCCGCACCCGGGTGAGCCGGTGCAACAGCCAGGACACCGGCACGGTGACCAGCATGGTGACCACAAACAGCGCCAGCATCGAGCCGGTGTAGACCGGGGTGTGCAGTACCTCCACCATCACCACCTCCATCAGCACTAGGTGAACCAGGAAGATCTCGTAGGAGATCTCCCCCAGCCACACCATCGGCCGGCTCGCCAGCAGCCGTGCGTACCAACCGCGGTTACCCAACGCCAGCGGCGCCACCATCAGCGCGGCGATCGCCGCGTAGAACCCGGCCTTGACCAGCGCCTCGGACAGTTTCGCCGGCGAGGTGGTGGGCTCCCCGGCGATCGGTGTGGAAGCGATGAGATAGCAGATGAGCGCCAACGGAATCGCCACGAAACCGTAGCAGCGCACACCCATTGCCTGCAGCACCGTGAGCATCATCCCGGCGACGAACCACCCCAGATAACCCGGAAGCCACAGTCTGGCGCCGTCGGGCAGGAAGTCGGTCGTGTGTACGAGCGTCAACCAGGCCGGCGTGATCGCCGCAGCCGCGACCAACCCGGCCAGCAGCAGAACCGGCCGCCACTGCCGGCGGCACAGCCAGACCAACATCGCATAGGCCAGCAGGGGCAGCACCACGTAGAAGGCGACTTCGACTGCGAGGCTCCACATCTGGGTGAGCCCCTGGTGCAGATAACCGAACATGTAATTGTCGGTGTAGATCTGGGTCAGCGTCAGGTTCCGCAACAACCCGATCCCGTTGTGGCCGGGGTTCGGACCGGCGGTGCGGTAGTGGTAGATCACATAGGCCAGCAGCACCGTGACGACATAGGCGGGCATGATCCGTCGCACCCGGTGCCAGGCGTAGCGACGCACCGACGGGTCCGGCCGGCCCAATGCGGCAGCCCGCACCCACGGTTGGAACAGCAGAAAACCGGAGAGCACGAAGAAGACCGGCACGCCGATCTCCATCCGAGAACCCAGCAACCCTGCGTAGCCGTGGGTGTACTTTCCGGTGGTGTAGGCCGCATGCGTACCGACCACCAGGAGCGCGGCCACCGCACGCACACCGGTCAGCGACGCGACCCGATCCACTCCGGCGACCTGCTCGAGCCCGCCCTGGGCGACCTCGTCGCGCGGCAGGGTCATTCGGTCCGTTTCCGGTACCCGCCCTCGCCGCGACGATCAGGCTTACCGGACGGCCGTTCGCGACGCAGGTTGATCAGCTGACCCTGAATCCTGGTCTGCTCCAACGCCTTGAAGGTCTTGCCGGATAGTTTGGCGGGCAGCTCGACCAGCGAGTGGTCCACCTTGATGCTGATGCTGCCGAAATCGCTGCGGTGCAAGCCACCCTCGTTGGCCAGTGCCCCGACGATCGCACCGGGGTTGACCTTGTGGCGCTTGCCGACCGAGATCCGGTAGGTGGCGAATCCGTCCTTCGGCGGGCCCTTGCGGTCGCCTTTGCGGTCGTCGCGGCCGCCGTCGCGATCCGGCTTGGCGCGGTCGCGTCGCTTGTCCGGCGGCGGTTCCACCATCAGGAACGCCTCGCCGTCGCGGGACTGCAGCGCCAGTGCGGCGGCAATGTCGGCCATCGGCACGTTGTGCTCGCGGCTGTAATCCTCGACGAGGCGGCGGAACAATTCGATGCCCGACGCACCGAGGTGGTTGGTGATCGCGTCGGCGAACTTGGCGACCCGCTGAGCATTGACGTCCTCGACGCTGGGCAACTCGGCCTCGACCAGCTTCTGCCGCGTCACCTTCTCGATCAGCCGCAGCAGGTGGCGTTCTCGCGGGTTGACGAACAGCAGCGCGGTTCCCGAACGCCCGGCTCGTCCGGTGCGCCCGATCCGGTGCACATAGGCCTCGGGGTCGTTGGGAATGTCGTAGTTGACCACGTGGGAGATCCGGTCCACGTCCAGTCCGCGGGCGGCGACATCGGTGGCGACCAAGATATCGATGTTGCCGTTCTTCAAAGCGGTGATGGTCCGTTCCCGCTGCGCCTGCGCGATGTCACCGTTGATGGCCGCCGCGGAAAATCCTCGGGCGCGCAGCTTTTCGGCAACCTCTTCGGTGGCCTGCTTGGTGCGGACGAAGACGATCATCGCTTCGAAGGGTTCGACTTCGAGCACCCGGGTCAGGGCGTCCATCTTGCGCGGCCCGGCTACCTCGATGTAGCGCTGGGTGATGTTCTCCGCGGTGGTGGTTTTCGCCTTGACGGTGACTTCGACGGGGTCGTGCAGGTAACGGCTGGTGATGCGGCGAATGGCCGAGGGCATGGTCGCCGAGAACAGGGCGACCTGCTTGTACTCGGGGGTGTCGGCCAGGATGCGCTCGACGTCCTCGGCGAATCCCATCTGCAGCATCTCGTCGGCCTCGTCGAGCACCAGGTAGTCCAGGTGTGACAAGTCCAGGCTGCCGCGTTCCAGGTGATCGATGACCCGGCCCGGAGTGCCGACCACGACCTGCGCGCCGCGCTTGAGCCCGGAGAGTTGCACGGTGTAGGACGCGCCGCCGTAGATCGGCAGCACGTTGATCCGGGGCAGATGCGCACCGTAGCGCCCGAACGCCTCGGCGACCTGCAGCGCCAACTCGCGAGTGGGCGCGAGCACCAGTGCCTGGGTCGCTTTGCTGGTGGTGTCGATGCGCGACAGGATCGGAATGGCGAACGCGGCGGTCTTGCCGGTGCCGGTCTGGGCCAGCCCGACCACGTCGGAACCCTCCAGCAAGGCCGGAATGGTGGCGGCCTGAATCGCCGAGGGCGTCTCATAGCCCACCTCGGCGACGGCCTTCAGTACCGAGGGGTGGATCTGCAGGTCGGCGAAAGTTGGGGTGGGTGGGTCCGACGGGGAGCCAGTGGTGTCCGGGAAAGGCTCAGCGGGGGCATCAGGCGAGGTCATAGCGCTTAGCAGTCTACGGGCAAAGAAGCCCACCTACTGCCACTGTCGATCGCCGGGCGGTGGGCGGACCCGGCGCCGGCGGCCGCGCCTCCCCGGGCAGCGGGCCGCCCGCGGTACGGTGCCCGGTGTGTCGGGTGCTGCCAAACCGTCAGTAGTGATCGCCGTACTGACCGCAACTCTGCTGGCCGGTTGCGGTTCGGGCGACTCCACCGTCGCCAAGACCCCGGAGAACACCAGTCCGGCCGCCGCGCCGCCCCAGGCCCCCGCCCCCACCGGGCCCGCCACGTCGAGCAGCGCGGCCCCCGCGGACCCGTGCGCGGTCAACCTGGCCGCGCCGGCGATCGCCAAGGCCGTCTCCGAGCTGCCCCCCGACCCGCGCAGCAAGCAGCCGTGGAGCCCGGAGCCGCTGGCCGGCAACTACAACGCCTGTGCCGACATCTCGGCGGTGATCGTCAAGGCCAACACCAATGCCGAACACCCGAGTACGCGTGCGGTGCTGTTTCACCGCGGCGAATTCCTTCCCCAAGCCGTGCCGGACACCTACGGATTCAGCGGAATCGACGTGGCGCAGTCGACCGGCGACACGGTGGCGCTGCGAAACGCCAGCGGTATTCCGGGGTTGGCCGGGATCGTGAAATTCCACTGGAACGGCTCCGGGGTGGACATCGTCGGCAACACCACCCGGTAGCCGGTCGCGCCCTTAGAACCAACTGTCGCGCCGCGAGTGCCGCCCGAACGCATCGGTGTCGTCGGGGTCCTCGCGATAGTGCCTGTTTCGGCGGGCCGGACTGTTGCCGGTGATCCCGAATTTGGCCAGCACGTCGGGCACCGCGGCCCCGTTGGTGAGCGGACGCAGCCGGTGTCCTGCATCGACGTCAAAACCGTTGTGGTGCAGTGCTGTCGGTTCATGCTCCGCAACCACCGCCGGCACCGGCGGAATCTCGACAGTCAGCGGTTCGGTGGCGGGGTCCTGCGCACGACGGGCCTGCGTGGTCCTCGGCGCGACAACCGGGATCGGGTCAGTGCGCTCGTCGACCGCAGGTTCGACCGTCAGTGCGTGAACGCGTCGGGACACGCTGACGCGTTCAGGGGCTCTGGCGTTACCGGGGTCCTCATCGAGGTCGTCGAAGTCGTCGAAGTCGTCCAGTTCATCGAAGTCGTCGGCATCGGTGCCGCGGTCGCTCCGGCTGGTCGTCCGGCGGGCCGGGTCGATGACATAACCGACCATGAACAGCGCGGCCAGCACACCGAACAGCGCCACAAATGCCGGCAACAGCGTCGCCTCTGACATCGCCGCCGCGAACGGCTCGTGCAGGAACTCGGGCAGCTGCAGGACTGCGGAAGCATGCTCGGGGTTCGGACCACCCGGCATCGGCGGCAGGTCGGCGGCGATCCTCGACGTCATGAAAGCGGCCATGCCCGCGCTGCCCAACACCGCCCCGACCTGGCGCGTCGCGTTGTAGACGCCGGAACCGGCACCGGCCAGATGCGGCGGCAGGTTGCGGGTGGCGGTGGCCGCCAGCGGCGACCAGATGAAGGCCATTCCGACCCCGATGACCGCAAACGGCAGCACCAGCCGCCAGATGGGGGTCACTGGTGTCATCTCGATGGACAACCAGGTGAGCCCGATCGCCAGTACCGAGAAGCCGAATCCGACCACCGCGCGGGGATGGGCGCGGTCGACGATCTTTCCCACGATCGGTGCCAGCACGCCGCTGGCGATCGCCATCGGGGCGGTCAGCAGCGCGGAACGGGTGGGTGACATCTGGCACACCGCCTGCGCGTAGAACATCACCGGCAGCACCATCCCGGTGACCGCGAAGCCGATGACGGCCACGCCGACGTTGGCCAGCCCGAAGTCCAGGTCGCGGAAGATGTGCAGCGGCACCAATGGCTCGCCGTCGGTGACCGCCTGCCAGTAGACGAAGGCCGCCATGCAGCACAGGCCGCCGAAGATCTGCGCCCAGATCCACGGCGCCCACCCCTGCGACTCGCCTTCCTGCAGGGCGAAGACCAGCAGGAACATTCCGGCCCCCGACAACGCCACGCCGAAGATGTCGAAGCGATGGCGGTGCACCGGCAGGTCGGGGATCAGCACGATGGCCAGCACCAGGCCGATGGCACCGATGGGGACATTGACGAAGAAGATCCACTCCCAGCCCAGCCGGTCGACCAGCACGCCGCCGGCCAGCGGCCCGATCAGCGTCGCCACCCCGGCCGTCGCGCCCCACACGCTCATGGCCGCGCCGCGCCGTTCCGGGGGGAACGTGCGGGTAATCACCGACAGGGTTTGCGGGGTCAGCAGGGCGGCGCCGATGCCCTGGACGGCTCGGGCGGCGATCAGCATCTCGATGCCCCCGGCCAGACCGCACCACAGCGACGCCGCGGTGAACACCGCCAGCCCGATCAGGTACAGGTTCTTGGGCCCGAACTGGTCACCCAGACGACCGGCGACCAGCAGCGGTACCGCGTAGCCCAGCAGGTAGGCACTGGTAACCCAGATCACCGTGTCGTAGCCGATGTCGAGCGCCGACATAATGCTCGGATTGGCGACGGCCACGATCGTGGAATCCACCAGGATCACGAAGAAGCCGAGCATCATCGCCCACAGGGCGTTCCACGGGTTGACCGGATCAGCCGAGCGCGCCGGACCGGAACGTGCGATATCCGCGCGTTCCGGGTCGTCATACGTGCTGCTCAAGCGCCGCCCTCCCGTCGCTGCGCTGTGCTGTTCGGGGCATCAACCCACCTCACTGCGACGCTACGGACAGATGATGCCGGGAACAACTCGGAGCGCCGTGGTGCTGTTCGCTGCGGGATGACGCTCGCATCCGTTGAAACGGGTAAACAACCACCAGCGCGTTAGCCTGAACACCACCGAGTCCAAACGGGAGGCAGCCATGGGCATCTTTCGACGGCGACGCCCGCCACAGGCGCCGGCGCCGACCCCCGGCGGTTCAGGGAGGCTCGACGGAGGAGAGGCGAAGCTGGGACTGCCGCGTGAACCCGACGAGGAGAAGCCGACCATGGCGGCCCGGATGTTGGCGCGGGTCATCGAGCGCAGCGAGCGGGTGCAGGGTCCGGCGGTGCGGGCCTACGTGGAGCGCCTACGGCGAACGGATCCCGATGCCGACCCGGCTCAGGTGATCGCAAAGCTGGAGAAGCGCTACCTGGCAGCCGCGACAGCCAGCGGCGCTGCGGTGGGCGCCACCGCGGCGGTGCCGGCGATCGGCACCTTGATGGCACTGTCGGCGGTAGCCGGCGAGACCGCGGTCTTCCTGGAGGCCACCGCGTTCTTCGTACTGTCCGTCGCGGAGGTACACGGCATTCCCGTGGCCAACCGGGATCGGCGCCGCGCGCTGGTGCTGGCGGTGTTGGTGGGCGACCAGGGAAAGGGCGCGCTCGCCGACCTGCTCGGCCCGGGCCGCACCAGCGGCGCGTGGCTCGCCGAAGGTTCTGCGGGTGTCGCGGCGCTACCGCTCCCGGCGGTCAAGGAATTGAACTCTCGGTTGCTGCGGTACTTCGTCAAGCGCTTCACCCTGCGCCGCGGGGCGCTGGCGTTCGGCAAGCTGTTGCCGGTCGGCCTGGGAGCTGTTATCGGCGCCATCGGGAACCGGCTGATGGGCAAGAAGATCATCGGCAATGCCCGCAAGGCATTCGGCGCGCCCGCCAGCCGCTGGCCGGTGAACTTGCACCTGGTGCCGGCCCTGCACGACGGCCCGGGCTCTCCAGCCCACTCCGCATAACCGTCAACGGGACCGGGGCCGCCGCCGGACAATCGGCCGCGCGCCTGGCGGAATATCTCCGAGGAGCTAGCCTTTATGAGGCAGGCGGGCGCGGACGCAAGTGCCACGCCGAACGACCAGGAATCGAGGCGAGAAGCTGTCGTGAGCGGTATCAGTTCACCCTTCGGTCAGAACGAGTGGCTAGTCGAGGAGATGTACCGCAAATTCCGCGAGGATCCCTCCTCCGTGGATCCCAGCTGGCACGAGTTCCTGGCCGACTACTCCCCCGACGCGCAGCGCGGTGACGGTGCGGTAACCAAAGCCGCAGCCCCGCCGGCTCCCCCCGCGCCGGCACCCGCCGCTCCTGCCCCGGCCGCGCCGGCTGCTGTTGCCCCGGCCCCCGCCGCTAAGCCGGCCCCGGCCGCTAAGCCTGCCGCCTCGCAAGCTCCCCCGCCGCTCGCCGACGACGAGCTGCAAGTATTGCGTGGGGCCGCCGCGGCAGTGGTCAAGAACATGTCCACCTCCCTGGAGGTGCCGACGGCCACCAGCGTGCGCGCCGTGCCGGCCAAGCTGATGATCGACAACCGCGTCGTCATCAACAACCAGCTCAAGCGCACCCGCGGCGGCAAGATCTCGTTCACCCACCTGCTGGGTTACGCGATCGTGCAGGCGGTCAAGCAGTTCCCCAACATGAATCGGCATTTCGCCGAGGTCGACGGCAAGCCCAACGCCGTCACGCCGGCCCACACCAACCTGGGGCTGGCCATCGACCTGCAGGGCGCCGGCGGCAAGCGCTCCCTGGTGGTGGCCGCCATCAAGGGTTCGGAATCGCTGCGCTTCGCGCAGTTCGTCGACGCCTACGAAGACATCGTGCGTCGGGCCCGCGACGGCAAGCTCACCGCCGAGGACTTCGCCGGGGTGACGATCTCGCTGACCAACCCCGGCACCATCGGCACCGTGCACTCGGTGCCGCGACTGATGGCCGGCCAAGGCGCGATCATCGGCGTCGGCGCGATGGAGTACCCCGCCGAGTTCCAGGGCGCCAGTGAGCAGCGCATCGCCGAACTCGGGGTGGGCAAGGTCATCACCCTGACCTCGACGTATGACCACCGCATCATCCAGGGCGCGGAATCGGGCGACTTCCTGCGCACCGTGCACGAGATGCTGCTGTCGGACGCGTTCTGGGATGAGATCTTCTTCGAACTGTCCATCCCCTACGAGCCGGTGCGGTGGCGCAGCGACAACCCGGACTCGGTCGTCGACAAGAACGCTCGCGTCGTCGAGCTGATCGCCGCCTACCGCAACCGCGGCCACCTGATGGCCGACATCGACCCGCTGCGCCTGGACAACACCCGGTTCCGCAGCCACCCTGATCTGGATGTGTTGACCCACGGCCTGACGTTGTGGGACCTGGACCGAGAGTTCAAGGTCGAAGGTCTGCCCGGCGGCGACTTCCGCAAGCTGCGCGAGATCCTGTCGGTACTGCGCGACGCCTACTGCCGCCACGTCGGCGTGGAGTACACCCACATCCTCGAGCCCGAGCAGCAGCAGTGGCTGCAGGAGCGCATCGAGGTCAAGCACGTCAAACCGACTGTGGCGCAGCAGAAGTACATTTTGAGCAAGCTCAACGCCGCCGAAGCGTTCGAAAGCTTCCTGCAGACCAAGTACGTCGGCCAGAAGCGATTCTCCCTGGAGGGCGCCGAAACCGTCATCCCGATGATGGACGCGGCCATCGACCAGTGCGCCGAGCACGGCCTCGACGAGGTCGTCATCGGGATGCCGCACCGTGGCCGGCTCAACGTGCTGGCCAACATCGTCGGCAAGCCCTATTCGCAGATCTTCACCGAGTTCGAGGGCAACCTGAACCCGGCCGAGGCGCACGGCTCCGGCGACGTCAAGTACCACCTGGGTGCCACCGGCGTGTACCTGCAGATGTTCGGCGACAACGACATTCAGGTGTCGCTGACCGCCAACCCATCACACCTGGAGGCCGTCGACCCGGTGCTCGAAGGCCTGGTCCGGTCCCGCCAGGACCTGCTGGGTCGAGGCGCCCTGGGCACCGACGAAGACCCGCCGTTCTCGGTGGTGCCGATGATGCTGCACGGCGACGCCGCATTCGCGGGCCAGGGCGTGGTGGCCGAGACGCTGAACATGGCGATGCTGCCCGGCTACCGGGTCGGCGGCACCATCCACATCGTGGTCAACAACCAGATCGGTTTCACCACGGCGCCGGATTACTCGCGTTCCAGCGAGTACTGCACCGATGTGGCCAAGATGATCGGCGCGCCGATCTTCCACGTCAACGGTGACGACCCGGAAGCGTGCGACTGGGTGGCCCGGATAGCCGTGGACTTCCGGCAGAAGTTCCACAAGGACGTCATCATCGACATGCTGTGCTACCGCCGCCGCGGGCACAACGAGGGCGACGACCCGTCGATGACCAACCCGTACATGTATGACGTCATCGGTACCAAGAACAGCGTCCGCAAGAGCTACACCGAAGACCTGATCGGCCGCGGCGACATCTCGATGAAGGAGGCCGAGGACGCGCTGCGCGACTACCACGGCCAGCTGGAGCGGGTGTTCAACGAGATCCGTGAACTGGAGAAGCATGCCGCGTTGCCCAGCGAGTCGGTGGAGTCCGAGCAGCAGGTGCCGCGCGGGCTGAACACCGCGGTCGACAAGGCGATGCTGGCCCGCATCGGCGATGCGTTCATGGCGATCCCCGAGGGCTTCACCGTGCATCCGCGCGTACTTCCGGTGCTGGAGCGACGCCGCGAGATGGCGTACGAGGGCAAGGTGGACTGGGCGTTCGGCGAGCTGCTGGCACTGGGCTCGCTGGTCGCCGAAGGCAAGCTGATCCGGCTGTCCGGGCAGGACACCCGCCGAGGCACCTTCTCGCAGCGGCACTCGGTGATCATCGATCAGGCCAACGGCGCGGAGTTCAGCCCGTTGCAGCTGCTGGCCACCAACGCCGACGGCACTCCGAGCGGCGGCAAATTCCTGGTCTATGACTCGCCGCTGTCGGAATACGCCGCCGTCGGTTTCGAGTACGGCTACACCGTCGGCAACCCCGATGCCCTGGTGCTGTGGGAGGCGCAGTTCGGCGACTTCGTCAACGGCGCCCAGTCGATCATCGACGAGTTCATCAGCTCCGGCGAGGCCAAGTGGGGCCAGCTGTCCAACGTGGTGCTGCTGCTGCCGCACGGCCATGAGGGCCAGGGCCCCGATCACACCTCCGGGCGTATCGAGCGCTTCCTGCAGCTGTGGGCGGAGGGCTCGATGACGATCGCGATGCCGTCGACCCCGTCGAACTACTTCCACCTGCTGCGCAGGCATGCCCTCGACGGGATCCAGCGGCCGCTGATCGTGTTCACGCCGAAGTCGATGCTGCGCAACAAGGCCGCGATCAGCGACGTCAAGGACTTCACCGACGTCAAGTTCCGCTCGGTGCTCGAAGAACCCACCTACGAAGACGGTGTGGGCGACCGCAGCAAGGTCACCCGGGTGTTGCTGACCAGCGGCAAGCTCTACTACGAGCTGGCGGCGCGGAAGGCCAAGGACAGCCGTGACGACATCGCGATCGTGCGGATCGAACAGCTGGCCCCGCTGCCCAAGCGCCGTCTCGCCGAGACGCTGGACCGGTATCCCAATGCCCGCGAGTTCTTCTGGGTGCAAGAGGAGCCGGCCAACCAGGGGGCCTGGCCGCGGTTCGGTCTGGAGCTGCCGGAGTTGTTGCCGGAGAAGCTGACCGGGGTTAAGCGGATCTCGCGCCGCGCCATGTCGGCGCCGTCATCGGGGTCGTCGAAAGTGCACGCGGTCGAGCAGCAGGAGATCATCGACTCGGCATTCGGCTGAGGCACGAAGCCGGCGCGCCGAGGAGACATAGGCAGGGCTCGGCATTCGGCTGAGGCACGAAGCCGAACGCCGAGGAGACATAGGCAGCGCTCGGCATTCGGCTGAGGCACGAAGCCGGCGCGCCGAGTGTGCGTTCTGGTAACCCACACGGTGGCGATGCCTACCAAACCGCACACTCGCCGGGGCGCTAAATCCGGTACCGGCGGTACCGGATAGGCTCGGTGTTCCACCAACCGCTGGGGAGAGCACATGCAGGGATTCGCCGGGAAGGTCGCCGTCGTCACCGGTGCCGGTTCAGGCATCGGTCAAGCGCTGGCCATCGAGCTGGCCCGCTCCGGCGCGCAGCTGGCGATCAGCGACGTCGACACCGAGGGGCTCGCCCAGACCGAGCGGCGTCTGACCGAGCTGGGGGTACGGGTCAAGGCCGACCGCCTCGACGTCACCGAGCGCGAAGCGTTCCTCGCTTACGCCGAAGAGGTCAAGGAGCACTTCGGCAAGGTCAACCAGATCTACAACAACGCCGGCATCGCGTTCAGCGGCGACGTCGAGATCAGCGCGTTCAAGGACATCGAGCGGGTGATGGACGTCGATTTCTGGGGCGTGGTCAACGGCACCAAGGCCTTCCTGCCGCACTTGATCGAATCCGGCGACGGACACGTCATCAACATCTCCAGTTTGTTCGGGCTGCTGTCCATACCCGGCCAGGCCGCCTACAACGCGGCGAAGTTCGCGGTCCGCGGCTTCACCGAGGCGTTGAACCAGGAGATGGCCATCGCCAAGCACCCGGTCAAGGTCACTACGGTGCACCCGGGCGGCATCAAGACCGCTATTGCCCGCAACGCCACCGTCGCCGAGGGGCTGGACGCCGCGACCATGGCCGACTTCTTCGACCGGCGGCTGGCCTCTACGACTGCCGAAGAGGCCGCCCGAGTGATCCTCAACGGCGTCAGGAAAAACCGGGCCCGCGTGCTCATCGGAAACGACGCGCGGGTTTTGGATCTGCTCGTGCGTATCGCGGGCCCGCGATACCAACGCCTGTTCTCGTTCGTCATCCCCAGATTCAGGCCCAGCTAGCGGTCAGGGGCGCCCCCACGCGCGGCAAGCGCACCGCTGCCCCTAACGCCCGAGCGGATGCTCGTCCAGGAACGCGTCCACCACACCCTGTGGGTCGGAGCCGTCAGTCACCTGTCGGCGCATGTCGATCAGTGACTCGGTGTCGAGCACGCCGGCCACCTGATTGACCGCCAGCAGTTGGGCTTCGGTCAACTCATTTCGGCGATACAGCGGCACCACATTCTCGGCGCGCACCAGCGCGGGGCGCGCATCGGTGAGCAGCACAGTCCCTTCCGGGACGTCGGGGGCGGCGGTACTGGACCACGCCGCGGTGATCTGGCGGGCCTGCAGCGCGGCGAACAGCGCTGCGTCATCAGGGAATTCGCGTACCTTCGGCAGCCGGCAACGGCCCACCACATTCGGCGCCCGCGCGCCGGCGACAGCGCCGACCGTCAACTCGGTGCAATGCTTGACGAGCGCGGGCAGGTCGGTGCCACCCCACGCGGTCGCGGTCGCCTTCGTCACGGCCAATGCGGGCTTGTCCTCGGCGGTCATGGCGTAGTCACCGACGGCGAGGCCCTCCGGCAGCGCGCCGGCCAACGCCCAGTAGACGCCCCGGTCGGAGCGGGCGGCGGAATCGTGTGCGAACGTCGCCAAGAAGCGGCCGGTGAAACCGGGAACGACAGTCAACTCCCCCGCATCCAACCCGGCCACCGGATCGGCGACGACCTCAAGCCGCACCGCAGCACCGGTACCGCGCAGCGCGCTCGCATACAGATGGCCCAGGACCTGCGACTGCGGATCCGGCGACATTCCCACACTCAGTGGCGGCGGACCCGGATGGGCACCACAACCGGCGATCAGCACAGCCGCGCATCCGAGCGCCAGGCGGCGCAGGTGATGTCCTAGCGGCCTGGGCACGGTGCGCTCTACGACGCGGAGTCGGCGGCCGCCGCGACAGCGGCCGCAACGGCCGGCTCGACCCGGGGGTCCAGCGGGCTGGGCACGATACGGTCTGGCGCCAGCTCGTCGGCGACGACGGAGAAAATCGCCTCTGCTGCAGCCAACTTCATCGTCTCGGTGATGCGGCGCGCACCGGCGTCCAGCGCGCCACGGAACACGCCGGGAAAGGCCAGCACGTTGTTGATCTGGTTCGGGAAATCACTGCGGCCGGTAGCCACCACCGCCGCGTACTTGGCTGCCAGATCAGGGTGGATCTCGGGATCGGGGTTCGACAGTGCGAACACCACGCCACCCGGCGCCATCGACGCGATCAGCTCCTCGGGCACCACGCCACCGGAGGCGCCCAGGAAGACGTCGGCGCCGGCCAGTGCCTCGGCTAGGCCGCCGGTAAGGCCACGCGGGTTGGTCCGCTGCGCCAGTTCAAGCTTGACGTCGTTCATGCCGGAGCGTTCCGGATGTAGCACGCCCTGCGAATCCAGCACGATCATCTCCGAGACGCCCCGCGACAGCAGGATGTTCGCGCAGGCCACCCCCGCGGCGCCGGCACCGGAAACCACCACCCGCAGCGACGCGATGTCGCGGTCGAGCACCTTGGCGGCACCCAGCAGCGCCGCCAAGGCCACGATCGCGGTGCCGTGCTGGTCATCGTGCATCACCGGGCAGTCCAGCGCCTCGATCACGCGCCGCTCGATTTCAAAGCATCGCGGGGCGGAGATGTCCTCCAGATTGACCGCTCCGAACGACGGGCGCAGCCGCACCAGCGTCTCAACGATCTCATCCGGGTCCTTGGTGTCCAGCACGATCGGAATGGAGTCCAGGCCGGCGAACGTCTTGAACAGCGCGGCCTTGCCCTCCATCACCGGCAGCGACGCCGTCGGGCCAAGGTCACCCAGCCCGAGCACCGACGTGCCGTCGCTGACCACCGCGACCAGCCGGTGCGCCCAGGTGTAGCGGGCCGCCAGCGTGTGGTCGGCGGCGATGGCGCGACTGACCTGCGCCACCCCCGGGGTGTAGGCGATCGACAACGCGCGCTGGGTGTCCAGCGGGGTTTTGAGGTCGACGGAAATCTTCCCGCCCGTGTGGGCTTCGAAGATCTCTTCGTCTCCGATGACGATCGGCGAGCTGTTCATCGCAAGGTTCTCGGGCATCGATAGTCCAGGGTACTTCGCTGGCTTTGCATTCTTTCGATCGGCTGGGGCAGCCAGCGCATCCCGCCTGCGCATCTACGCGCTTTCGCTGATGTTTTGCCGGCCCGGCGAGTCGCATGCTGGCTACCATGAGCGAACGCACGGGCACGCCGGCGGCGAACTGGAATGAGTTGGGCGTGAGCGAACTCCCGACCGGAACGGTGACGTTGCTGCTGGCCGACGTCGAGGGCTCCACGCGGCTCTGGGAGACCCAGGCCGAACAGATGACGGCCGCGATCGCGCGACTGGACCACACCCTCGCCGAAGTCCTCGCCGCCCATGACGGGGTGCGACCCGTCGAACAGGGTGAGGGCGACAGCTTCGTGGCGGCATTCGCCCGGGCCAGTGACGCGGTCGCCTGCGCCTTGGCGCTGCAACGCGCACCGCTGGCACCGATTCGGCTCCGCATCGGTCTGCACAGCGGCGAGGTGCAGTTGCGCGACGAGGGCAACTACATCGGGCCGACCATCAACCGCACCGCCCGCATCCGCGACCTGGGGCACGGCGGCCAGACCGTCCTCTCGGCAATCACCGAAGCCCTGGTCATCGACCGGCTTCCCGCCGGCGCCTGGCTCATCGAGTTGGGCAGCTACCCGCTGCGCGGGCTGCCCCGTCCCGAACGGGTGCTGCAGCTGTGCCACCCGGATCTGGGCAATGACTTTCCACCACTGCGGGCATCCACGGCCGTCGCGTCCACCAATCTGCCCCCGCAGCTGACCAGCTTCATCGGACGTGCCGCCCAGATCGATGACGTGCGGGTGCTGTTGGGCGACAGTCGGTTTGTCACGTTGACCGGTTCAGGTGGCGCGGGCAAGACCCGGCTCGCGGTGCAGATCGCCGGCCGGCTGGCGGACCAATTCGCCGATGGCATCTGCTATGTCGATCTGGCGCCGATCACCGATCCGGAGCTGGTGCCGATGATCGCGGCTCGGGCGCTAGGCCTGCCGGATCAGCCGGATCGCTCCGCGATGGACGCGCTGATCCGATGGATCGGCGAGCGGCATCTGCTGATGGTGCTGGACAACTGCGAACATCTACTCGACGCGTCCGCAGCACTGCTGCTCTGCCTGTTCGGCGCCTGCCCACAAGTGACCTTCCTGGCCACCAGCAGAGAGCCGATCGCGGTGGACGGCGAAGTGGTCTGGCGGGTGCCCTCGCTGTCGCTGGCCGACGAGTCCATCACCTTGTTCACCGACCGAGCCCGCCACGCCCGTCCGGACTTTCATGTCACCGACGACAACGCCGCCGCGATCGCGGAGATCTGCCGGCGCCTTGATGGCATGCCGCTGGCGATCGAGCTCGCGGCCGCGCGGGTGCGCGCGTTGTCGCTCGAGGAGATCCTCGAGGGGTTGCACGACCGGTTCCGGCTGCTCACCGGCGGTTCGCGCCGCGCGGTACGTCGCCAGCAGACGCTGCACGCCTCCGTCGACTGGTCGCATGCCCTGCTCACCGATCCCGAGCGGGTGTTGTTCCGGCGACTCGCCGCATTCATGGATGGCTTTCATCTCGACGCCGCCCAGGTCGTGGCCGGAGGCGGAGCCATTGCGAGCCATCAGGTGCTCGACCAACTCACCCTGTTGGTCGACAAGTCGCTCGTGATCGCTGAAAACACCACCGGCCGAACGCGTTACCGGATGCTGGAGATGGTGCGCCAGTACGCCATGGAAAAGCTGGGCGAGTCCGGTGAAGCCGACGCCATTCGCGCCCGTCACCGCGACCACTACACCGCGATGGCGGCCAGACTGGACAACCCGCCCCGCGACGGTCACGAACCGATGCTGGCGCGAGCCGATGCCGAGATCGACAATCTCCGTGCCGCTTTCGCGTGGAGCCAAGACAACGACGAGCCCGAGCAGGCCTTGACCCTGGCCTCCTCCCTGCTTCCGCTCTGGCTGGGCCACGGCCGCATCGCCGAAGGGGTGGCCTGGTTCGACACCGTGCTGCGCGACAGTGCCACGCGGGGCATCGAGCTCGCCCGCCCGGTACGGGCCCGGGCGTTGGCCGATCACGCGCTGCTCAACGCGTGGGGCCTGGCGTTGAACAGCTTGGACGAGGCGCAGGAGGCGGTCGCGATCGCACGCGATCTGAACGATCAGGCGCTGCTGGCCCGGGCGTTGACCGCCTGCGTCAGCATCGCCGCCTACAAAGCGGAGGTGGCGGCGCCGTACTTCGCCGAAGCCATCGAGCTCGCCCGCACCCTGGATGACCGCTGGCGGCTGAGCCAGATCCTCGGTTGGCAGACCTACGCGGCAGCGGTGACCGGTGACCTGAACGGCGCCGCCACGATCGGCCAACAGGGGCGCGAGTTAGCCGATTCCCTTGGCGACCAGTTCAACTCGCGCTACTGCCGCAACTGGCAAGGCATGGCGCGCTACATGCAGGGCGACCTGGCCGGGGAGATCGCGCGCTGCCACGCGATGATCGTCGAGGCGGGCGGCGCAGCGGACCTGCTCAACCGGTTTTTGGGCCTGCAGAACCTGGCGCTGGCGTCGGCCTTTCGGGGCGAGATCGGTCAAGCCGAAGACGCGTTGGAGGCGCTGATCGAGACCGGCGCCGAACTCAGCGGCGTGCACGAGGGCGTCGCCTATATGGCAGTGGGGCTGGCGGCATTGGCCGGTGGCGACGCGGCGGCAGCGGCACGCGCCCACGAGCTGATGTGGAATCACATCGGTGTCTACGACCAGATAGCCGCCATATTCCGCTGGTGCCGGGCCGAGACCGCTGTGGCACTGGGCGATCTGACTGCCGCTGCACAGTGGGCCGACGATGGCGTCGCCGCCACCACGGGCTGGTACCGGATGATGAGCCTCGTTCCGCGTGCGCGCGTTGCGATTGCCCAGGGCGAACCCGAGCGGGCCGAACGCGACCTCTATGAAGCGCTCGCGATCGCCGCCCAGATCAAGGCACAGACCGGGGTTCCGAGATCTTCGAGTGTCTGGCCGCCACGGCCTCGCACGCCGGCAGCACCCACGAAGCCGCCCGACTGTTGGGCGTCGCCGACGGAATCCGGCGACGCACCGGCGCCGTCCGCTTGAAAATCCATGACGCCGACTGGCACGCCTGGCTGACCGCGCTGCGGGAGTCGATGGACGACAACGACTTTGACTCCGCGTGGACCGAAGGCGCCGCGCTTTCCACCGCGGACGCCATCGGCTACGCGCTGCGCGGTCGCGGAGAACGCAAACGCCCCGCCAACGGTTGGGGCTCACTCACCCCGACCGAGCTCGACGTCGCTCGACTGGTCAGCGAAGGACTGCCGAACAAGGACATCGCCGCTCGGCTCTTCGTCTCACCGCGCACCGTGCAGACGCATCTGACCCACGTCTACACCAAGCTCGGGCTCACCTCCCGGGTGCAGCTCGCACAGGAAGTCGCCCGCCGGGCTTAACGCCTCAGATCAGGCCCAGGCCGGTGACGGCCTCGCGCTCCTCGGCCAGCTCAGCGGTCGAAGCGTCGATCCGGCTGCGGGAGAAGTCGTCGATCTCCAGGCCCTGCACGATGCTCCAGTCACCGTCTTTGGTGGTGACCGGGAACGACGAGATCAGGCCCTCCGGCACACCGTAGGAGCCGTCGGAGACCACGGCCATCGACACCCAGTCGTTGTCGGGGGTGCCGAGCAGCCAGCTCCGCGCTGCGTCGACGGTGGCCGACGCGGCGGAGGCCGCCGACGAGGCGCCCCGCGCGTCGATGATCGCCGCGCCACGCTTGGCGACGGTAGGGATGAAGTCGTTCTCGATCCAGGCCTGGTCGTTGACGACTTCGGCGGCGTTACGCCCGCCGACCTCGGCGTGGAACAGGTCCGGGTATTGGCTCGCGGAGTGGTTGCCCCAGATCGTCATCTTCTTGATGTCGGTGACCTTGGCGCCGGTCTTGGCGGCCAGCTGCGAGATGGCCCGGTTGTGGTCCAGGCGGGTCAGCGCGGAGAAGCGCTCGTTGGGGATGTCGGGAGCGTTGGTCATCGCGATCAGCGCGTTGGTGTTGGCCGGGTTGCCGGTCACACCCACCCGGATGTCGGAGGCCGCGACCGCGTTGAGGGCCTTGCCCTGCGCGGTGAAGATCGCACCGTTGGCCTCGAGCAGGTCGCTGCGCTCCATGCCCGGACCACGCGGGCGGGCGCCGACCAGCAGCGCCAGGTTGACGCCGTCGAAGATCGTGTTCGCGTCCGAGCCGATCTGCACACCCGACAGCAGCGGGAAGGCACAGTCGTCGAGCTCCATGACGACACCCTCGAGTGCCTTGAGGGCGGGCTCGATCTCCAGCAGGCGCAGTTCGATCGGCCGGTCGGGGCCGAGCAACGAGCCGCTGGCCAGGCGGAACAGCAGGCTGTAGCCGATCTGGCCGGCGGCGCCGGTGACGGCCACCTTGAGTGGGGTTTTGCTCACGTCAAGTGCTCCTCGAACGAGTTCGGCTGGTCTGGCTTTGGTCCGGGTCGAAACTAGCGCACCGCCGTCGTCACCGAAACTTCGGGACCTCCCGCCCTGGATCGCGCTCACCGTGCACGTTGGCGCCAGACGCGTAGCATTTGACCGGCACCTGCGCGGGAGGGAGAGCAGCCATGACGGCGTTGCAAGACCCGACACCGCGCGTACTGGTCGACTGCGGTGTCTACGCAGACGGCCAGCGGATTCCCGGCGAATTCACCCCCGCCGGGGCGCGGGCCAAGGTGCGCGAGATCGAGGCCGGTGGCCGCGAAGCATTCGTCTGGGTCGGCCTGCATGAGCCGGGCGAGGCCCAGATGCAGGGCGTGGCCGCTACCTTCCAACTGCACCCGTTGTCCGTCGAAGACGCCGTTCAGGCACATCAGCGGCCCAAGCTGGAGCGCTACGACGACACCTTGTTCCTGGTGCTCAAGACCGTCAACTACGTCGCGCATGAGTCGGCTGTGCTGCCGCGCGAGATCGTCGAAACAGGCGAGATCATGATCTTCGTCGGCAAGAACTTCGTGGTCACCGTCCGCCACGGCGAACACAGCGGTCTGGCGGCCGTGCGTAAAAGGATGGACGCCGACCCTGACCAGATGCGGTTGGGTCCGTTCGCGGTGATGCATGCGATCGCCGACTACGTGGTAGACCGCTACGTCGAGGTGACCAATCTCATGGAAAGCGACATCGACGTCATTGAGGAGGTGGCCTTCGCGCCGGGCACCCGCACCGATGTCGAGCCGATATACCAGATCAAGCGCGAGGTCGTCGAGTTGCGGCGTGCGGTCGCGCCGCTGACCGTGCCGTTTGAGCGGATGCAGACCGACTACCGGGATCTGATCTCCAAAGAGGTGCGGCGCTATCTGCGCGACGTGGCCGATCATCAGACCCGCGCAGCCGAGCAGATCGCCGGCTACGACGAATTGCTCAGCTCGCTGGTGCAGGCCGCGCTGGCGCGGGTGGGCATGCAGCAGAACACCGACATGCGCAAGATGTCGGCCTGGGCCGGCATCATCGCCGTCCCGACCATGATCGCCGGGATCTACGGCATGAACTTCGACCGCATGCCGGTGCTGCACTGGGCGTTCGGCTATCCGATGGTGGTGGCGGGCATGTGTGTGATCTCGGCGGTGCTCTACCGCGCGTTCCGCCGCAACGGCTGGCTCTGAGCGCCCTGGTTACTGGGGCTGGGACGCGGGACGGTCCGGGTCGAAGACGTCCACGCCGTCGGCGCGCCAGGCCTCGCGCATCGCCTCGGCGCCCTTGAGCCGCACCCACGCTGCCTCGGTCGCGGTGATCGGGGTGGCCGACAAGAACCGCACCGGCTCCCGCGGCGGGGCCAGCGTCAACTCGGCGATGTCGCTGTCGCCCAGCAACACCGCGGTGAACGGCACCGGACCCGACGGCCCGGTCCACAGCGGCCCCCCGAGGTCGATCAACGCATCGGGCGCCAGCACCACCCCTTCGACCACCGGCGCGGCCGCCACCGCGGCAAGGCTGCGGGCCAGCCCGGTATCAGAACCCGAGGAACGCAGGCTCACCACGATTTCGGCCCGGGGACCGTGCACCGGATCGGCGAGGAGCTGACCGGGGTCGCCCATGGGATGACGCGAGCAACCGGCCGAGACGTAATGCACCATCCGGTCGGGTCCGGGGCCGAACCGCAACACCTCGATGGGCTCGACACCCAGAAACGTCACCCGCGCCGTGTCGGGCTCGACAGCGACGCCCGCGAAGTGCCGCCGGACATGCTCGCGCACCCGGTCCAGATCCTCACTCATCAGGCCGCCGGCGGAACAGTCAGGTTCACCCCGGTCTTGGCGTCGAACACGACCACCTTGTCGGGGTCCAACGCCAGCTCGATCGGCTGCCCGCCGGCCGCCTTCGACGCAGCGGGAACCCTGGCCACCAGATCGTTTTCGGCTGGCGCGTCGGCGGATTCGTTCGGGGTGAAATACAGGTACTTGTCGGCGCCCAGCGATTCGACGAGGTCGACGCGGGCCGCGAATCTCACCGCGCGGCCACGCTGTGCGTCATCGAGCAGCGCGGCGTCGCCCAGATGTTCCGGGCGTACCCCGATGACCACCTCGCCGCCGGCCGGTGCGGGATGCCTGCCGATCGCCGCGCGAGTCGCCGCGTCGATCGGTACCTCACCGATGGGCAGGCGTGCGCCGGCCGCGGTCAGCGTGCCCGGGAAGAAGTTCATCGCCGGAGAGCCGACGAAACCGGCGACGAACAGGTTGGCGGGCCGCTGGTAGAGCTCGTCGGGCGTGCCGACCTGCTGGGCGATCCCACCGTGCATCACCACCACCCGGTCCCCGAGCGTCATCGCCTCGGTCTGGTCATGCGTGACATAGACGGTGGTGGTGCCCAACCGCCGCTGCAGCCGGGCGATCTCACTGCGCATCTGCACCCGCAGCTTGGCATCGAGATTCGACAGCGGCTCGTCCATCAGAAAGGCCTTGGGGTGCCGCACGATCGCGCGCCCCATGGCCACCCGCTGACGCTGCCCACCGGACAGTTGCGACGGCTTGCGATCCAACAGAGCGGTCAGGTCGAGGATTTCGGCGACCTCGGCCACCTTCTCGGCGATCTGCGGCTTCTTCATCTTGGCCAGGGTCAGCGGGAACGCGATGTTGCCCCGCACCGTCATGTGTGGGTAGAGCGCGTAGGACTGGAACACCATCGCGATGTCGCGGTCCTTGGGTGCGCGCTCGTTGACGCGTTCGCCCCCGATGCGCAACTCCCCCGACGAGATCTCCTCCAGGCCGGCGATCATGTTCAGCGTGGTGGATTTTCCGCAGCCCGAAGGCCCCACCAGAATGATGAACTCCCCGTCGGCGATGCTCAGCGACAGATCCTTCACCGCCACCGCGCCATCGGGGTAGCTCTTGGTGATGTGGTGGAGTTCGATCTCTGCCATCGGCCTATCCCTTCACCGCGCCGGAGGTCAGTCCCGCCACGATCCGTCGTTGGAAGATTAGAACAAAGACGATGATCGGCACGGTGATCACCATTGCGCCCGCCGCGATCGATCCGGTCGGCTCCTCGAATTGCGAACTGCCGGTGAAGTTGGCGATCGCCACCGGCGCGGTGACCGAGGCCTTGGTCGCCGTCAGCGACAACGCCAACAGTAGGTCGTTCCACGCGAAGATGAACACCAGAATCGCGGCGGTCACGATACCGGGCGCCGCCAGCGGCGCAATCACCTTGCGGAACGCCTGACCGGGAGTGGCACCATCCATCTTGGCGGCCTTCTCCAGGTCCCACGGGATCTCTTGGAAGAACGCCGAGAGGGTGTAGATCGCCAGCGGCAGCGCGAAAGTGATGTAGGGAATGATCAATCCCAACCAGGTGTCGAACAGTCCGGTGGCCCGCTCGATGTTGAAAATCGGTGTCACCAAAGATATCTGGGGGAACATCGCGATCAGCAGGGCCGCCCCGACCAGCAGCCGCTTCCCGGGGAACTCCAGGCGCGCCACCGCATAGGCGGCCATCGCCCCGATCACCACCGCGATCACGGTGGTGATCAGGCCGATGCCCACCGAGTTGATCAGCGCCGAGCCGAACACGTCACCGGCGAAGATACCGCGGTAGTTGTCCAGGGTCACCGTGGACGGAATCAATCTGCCGTCCTTGACCGTTGAGGTCGGCTTGAGCGACAACGAGAAGATCCACAGCACCGGCACCAGCGCGTAGAGCACCACGGCCAGGTCGATGATCAGCCACGCGGTGCGGCGGCGAAGCTCGGTCATTTCTGGCTCGATCCCGGTGCCGCGGCACCGAACACTTTGACGAAGACCCACGCGATCAGCGCCACGCAGATGAAGATCAACACCGAGATCGCCGACCCCAAGCCCACGTTGAATCCCTTGAACAGGTTGTCGTAGCCCAGGATCGAGACCGAGCCGGTGCTGTTGGAGCCGTTGGTGAGCACGTAGATGTTGTCGAAGATCCGAAACGCGTCGAGCGTGCGAAACAGCAACGCCACCAGGATCGCCGGTTTCATCATCGGCAGAATGATGGTGACCAGTCGCCGCCAGGCACCGGCACCGTCCATCTGGGCGGCCTTGAGCAGTTCGTCGGGCACCAGCGCCAGCCCGGCCAGCAACAGCAGCGCCATGAACGGCGTCGTCTTCCACACTTCGGCCAGCACCACGATCCCCAGCGACGGCAGTTGGTGGGTCAGCGGCGCACTACCGGCCGGCAACAGATTGGCCAGGTAACCGGTCCCCGGCGTCCAGGCGTAATACCAGCTGTAGGCGGCCGCGACCGTGACGATGCCGTAGGGCACCAGCACCGCCGTGCGCACCATGCCCTTGGCGAACAGGCTGCGGTGCATCACCAGGGCCAGCGCCAGACCGAAGACGAATTCGAAGACCACCGAGACCACGGTGATGCCCAGCGTCACCGCGAACGCGGTCCACCAGTAGGAGTCGGTCAGGGTGGTCTGATAGTTGGCCAGCCCGACGAACGCGGTGTCCTCCGGAGTGGCCAGGTTGTAGCGCAGCAGGCTCAGCCAGATCGCGTAGCCGATCGGATAAGCCGTCACGGCCAGCATCAGGATCACCGCCGGCGCGACGAGCGCCACCGCGAGCCGGCGCTGTGAACGGACGTCATCGGCGCGAGTCACGGGATCAGGCCCTTGCCGTCGATGGCCTTTTGCACCTGCACGGTGAGCTCATCGGCGGTGCGCTCCGGGTCGATGGCGCTGATCGGCGCCAGCGTGGCCGATATCCGGGTCGACACCGCCTGATAGACCGGTGTCACCGGCCGCACCGCAGCGTCGGTGAGTTGTTGACGAATCACGTTGTGCTGCGGATATTTCGCCTGGAACTGCGGGTCGGCGTATACCGAGGCGCGCACCGCGGGCAGCCCACCCTCGATCGCGAGATACTTCTGGTTCGCGGCGTTTCGCAGACAGCGCACCGCTTCGAACGCTTCGGCACGATGCCGGGTGGTCTTGGCCACCGCCAGGTTCAATCCACCGAGGGTCACCTTGGCCGGGCGCCCCGGCAACACCGCCGGATACGGCGCATACCCGAGCACGTTGCGGCTGGCTTCGTAGGCGATGCGGTACTGCTCGTCGCTGGGCGCAAACGCGCCGATGCCGTCGATGCTGCCGGCCAGATCCGAACGCCCTTGCAGCGGAAGGAACCCCACCCCACCCTTGACGGCGTTCTCCAGCATGGACGGCAGCACGAAGGGCCAGTTAACCTCCAGCGCCGCCTTGCCCTGCTCGAATGCCAGCCGGGCGGTGCCCTCATCGGTCTGGGTGATCGACGGGTCGGCGCCCGGAGCGGTCGCCACCGCCTTCATGACCCGCAGCGCGGCGACGGTGGCGGCCCGATGGTCGGCGGTGTCGGTAAGGGTGATGGTCTTGCCGTCATCGCTAAGGACGCGGCCCCCGGCGCTTTCCAGCAAGGTGTTGAACCACACCACCAGACCCTCGTATTGCTTGGCCTGCACCGCGATCCAACTGGGCTCGCCCGCGGCGTGCAGGCGGGTCGCCTCGGCGATCATCTGATCCCAGGTGGACGGTGCGGACTTCATCAGATCCGGCCGGTACCAGAGCAATTGGGTGTTGGTGACGAGCGGTGCGGCATAGAGCCGATCGCGCCAGCGTCCAGTCGCGAGCGGGCCCGGCAGCGTGTCGTCTGCGGCGTCGGCCTCGGCTTTGCCGGCCGGGTCCTCAGCCAGTGGCAACGCCCACCCGGCTTCGGCGAATTCGGCGGTCCACACCACATCCAGGCCCATCACGTCCAGGGTGCGGTCGTTGCCGGTGAGTCGGCGGGCCAGTTGCAGGCGCTGATCGTCCGCGGCGCGCGGCAGGCTGAACTGCCGCACCCGGTACCGGCCACCGGCCGCCTGGGTGCAGCGCGCCGCGATCACCCGGAACGTCGCAGTGTCGTTGGCCGGGGTATAGACGCTGATCACAGGGGCATCGGCGGACGGCCCCGACGAACCGCAGGCCGATCCCGCCGACGCAACGGTCAGTGCGGTCAGCGCAGCCGCGCCCAGCCGCCGTACGCGACCGCGCCGACTCGCCACGCCACCCGCCTCCCCTTGCCGTTTCGTGCCACGACGGTAAGTCCGCCTGACCGCGCTACGCAACAACGCAGGGTCTACAGCGTCAGCTTCGCCAAGAGATCCCGGCCCTGCTCGGCGCTCTGCGGATCGCACAGCACGTCGTAGCGGCCCGCAACCAGTTGCATGGTCGAACTGAAATCCCTTGTACCACGGGCCATCGCGTAAGGGACCGATGAGGTGATCAAGCCGAAGAACACCCCGGCGATCAGGCCGGTCACCAACGCCTGGGTCGGGTTGGCGCTGAAGATACCCAGCACCAGGCCGATGAACAGGCCCAGCCACGCTCCGGTCAGCACGCCGCCGCCCAGCACTTTGGGCCAGGTGAGCCGGCCGGTGACCCGCTCGACTTGCATCAGGTCGACGCCGACGATCGTCACCTGGTGGACCGGGAACTGCTGATCGGACAGGTAGTCCACCGCGCGCTGCGCCTCGGCGTAGGTGGGGTAGGAACCGATCGGCCAGCCTTTCGGCGGGGTCGGCAGCCGGCCCACATCGCGGCGCCCCGGCGCACCTGCAGCGCCGAGTGGATCGGGAGTCTGTCCGGGCTGGAAGGGGCTGGTCATGGGATTTCTCTCTCCTCGCTCCGGGAAGCGGCTGTCGGACGACAAGCCGGTCGCGGCGCATCGGCTAGGTTGAACAGCATGACAGCTCACGGCGGGGATTCTGGCGAGAATCCACGAGGCAATGCCGACCAGCCCTGGGCGGATCCGGGTGCGCCCGCGCCCGACCAGGGCGGCTGGTCGTACCCGCCGAGCTTCGAGGGCTACCCGCCGGGGCCCGGCTATCCCCCGCCGGGTTTCCCGCCGCAGCCCCCGGGTGCGGGCGGTTACCCGCCACCCCCGCCGCCCGGCAACTATCTGCCGCCCGGCGGTTATCTGCCGCCCACCCCTCCCGCCCCGGGCGAGTACCCCGGACTGGGCGCCCCGCCCGGATACCCTCCCGCGGGCTACGGCAATCCCCCCGGTTACCCGCCGTCGGGCTACGGCACGCCGTATCCGGGCAGCTATTTCAATCCGGGCCAGGCGCAGAAGACCAACGTCTTGGCGGTCAGCTCGCTGGTGGTCTCGCTGCTCGGCCTGGTGTTCTGGCCGCTGGGGGTCGCCGGTGTCATCCTCGGGGGCGTGGCATTGAGCCAGATCAAGTCGACCGGTGAGGCCGGCCACGGCATGGCAGTGGCCGGAACCGCGATAGGCGGTGTCGCCGTGACGCTCTCGTTCATTCTCGCGATGATCGCGCTCAACTAAGCCGGCCGCCGAGGCGAGGCTCCGAGGGGGGCCGCCGGGGGGAATGGGACAGTTGCCCGCCTTTGAGCGACAACGCCGGGTACGTCGACGAATCCATCACGATTTGTCGCTCAAAGGCGGGCAATTGTCACTGTGGGTTGTCACTATGGGTTGTCACTATGGGTCAGTCCGCGGACGCGGCTCAACCCCAACACCTGTCCGTGGCACGACGCTAGGCCGTCGGCGGTGTGAACGGTGGTGCCTCACGGCGCATTCCGGCCGCGCGACCCTTGCCCGCCACCACCAAAGCCATCTTGCGACTGGCCTCGTCGAGCATCTCGTCACCGAGCATCACCGCACCGCGGGCTCCCCCGGCCTGCGAGGTGTGCCACGCGTAGGCCTCCAGGATCAGCTCGGCGTGGTCGTACTCGGACTGGCGCGGGCTGAAGATCTCGTTGCCCGCCGCGATCTGGTCGGGGTGCAGCACCCATTTGCCGTCGTAGCCGAGCGCGGCCGAACGGCCGGCCACTCGCCGGAATGCCTCAACGTCACGCACCTTCAGATACGGCCCGTCGACGGCGGCGACCCCGTGCGCGCGCGCCGCCACCAAGATCGTCATCAAAACGTGGTGGTAGGCGTCGCCCTCGGTATAGCCCTCGGGCTGCTCGCCGACCTCCAGGGTGCGGGTGTTGAGGCTGGCCATCAGATCGGCCGGTCCCAGGACCAGCGCCTGCACGCGGGGTGCTGCGGCGATCGCGTTGATGTTCATCAGGCCGCGGGCGTCTTCGATCTGGGCGTCGATACCGATCTGCCCGACCGGCAGCCCGTGGATGGTCTCCAGCTGGGTCAGCAGCAGGTCGAGGGCCTGCACATGCGAAGCCTCAGACACCTTCGGCAGCACGATCACGTCGAGTCGGGTTCCGGCGGCACCGACTGCCGAGATCACCTCGATCAGGTCGGCATGGGTCCACGGTGTGGTCCAGTCGTTGACCCGCACCCCGAGCAGCGGCGGCGCCCAGTCCCGCGCGGTGAGCGCTTGGGCGACCAGGGTCCGGGCCTGCTCTTTTGCCGCTGGAGCGACAGCGTCCTCCAAATCGAGAAAGACCTCGTCGGCGGACAGACCCTTGGCCTTGTCGATCATCTTCTGGCTGCTGCCAGGTACCGACAGGCAAGTACGGCGGGGGCGATACACGTTGGTCACCTAAATACTCCTACCCTTTCAACCATGGCGTCGAGCAACAGGGTTTACGCAGCGCGGCTTGCGAGGATGCTGGTGCTAGGCCCGTTCGGTGAATCCGTCGGTCGGGTCCGCGATGTGGTGGTCAGTCTCAGCATCGTGCGTCAGCAGCCGCGTGTCCTGGGACTCGTGGTCGAATTGCCCACCCGCAGACGCATCTTCGTGCCGATTCTGCGGGTGGCGTCGATCGAGCCCAACGCGGTCACCCTCAACACCGGTACGGTGTCACTGCGCAAGTTCAACCAGCGGCCCGGTGAGGCACTCGTGCTCGGTCAGGTCCTGGACACCAAGGTCCGGATCACCGACCCGGAGCTGCCCGAGCTGGCCGGTGTCGACGTGGCGATCACCGACTTGGCCATCGAACAGAGCCGCACCCGCGACTGGCTGGTGACCCGGATCGCGGTGCGGCACTCCCGGCGGCTGGGCCGGCGCGCTGCCGTACACATCGTGGACTGGCACAACGTGCAGGGCCTGACCCCGTCCGCGCTGGCGATGCCCGGGCAGGGCGTGGCGCAGCTGCTGCAACAGTTCGAGGGTTGGCGGCCGATCGAGGTCGCCGACGCGATCCGCGAGCTGACGCCCAAGCGGCGCTACGAGGTCATCAACGCCCTGGACAACGCGCGGCTGGCCGACATCCTGCAGGAGCTGCCCGAGGAACGTCAGGCCGTCGTGCTGGGCCAGCTGGGCGCCGACCGGGCCGCCGACGTGCTGGAGGAGATGGACCCCGACGACGCCGCGGACCTGCTGGGCGTGATGAACCCGACCGAAGCCGAAGCTCTGCTGGCGCGGATGGACCCCGGCGACTCCGATCCGGTTCGCCGACTGCTGGAACACTCCCCCGACACCGCGGGCGGGTTGATGACCACCAACCCGGTGGTGCTGACCGCGGACACCTCGGTCGCCGAGGCACTGGCCCGGGTCCGCGACCCCGACCTCACCCCGGCGCTGTCGTCGCTGGTTTTCGTGACCCGAGCCCCTACCGCCACCCCGACCGGCCGCTATCTGGGCTGTGTCGCGCTGCAGCGGCTGCTGCGGGTGCCACCGGCCGAGCTCATCGGCGGTTTCGTCGACTCCGACCTGCCGGTGTTGAACCCGGATGTATCGCTGGCGGAGTTGACCCGCTACTTCGCCGCCTACAACCTGGTCTGCGGCCCGGTGCTCGACGAACAGAATCACCTGCTGGGTGCGGTGACGGTCGACGACGTGCTGGACCACCTGCTGCCGGATGATTGGCGCGAAACACCCGAGCCGGACCTGGGGCCGAAACTCGCCGGGAGGCAGTCGTGACCGACCGCTCAACATCACAGCGGCTCTCCACGCCCCGCACGTCACGGCTGCCCAGCCTGAACATGGATCCCGACGCGCTGGGCCGGTTCACCGAATCGGTGGCGCGGTTCTTCGGCACCGGGCGCTACCTGGCCATTCAGACCGTGCTGGTGGTGGGATGGATTTTGCTGAACGTCTACGCGGTCAGCCTGAAGTGGGACCCTTACCCGTTCATCCTGCTCAACCTGGCCTTTTCCACCCAGGCCGCCTACGCCGCTCCGCTGATCCTGCTGGCCCAGAACCGGCAGGAGAACCGTGACCGGGTCAGCCTGGACGAGGACCGTCGCCGTGCCGCGCAGACCAAAGCCGACACCGAGTATCTGGCCCGCGAACTGGCTTCCCTGCGGCTGGCGGTCGGCGAGGTCGCCACTCGCGACTACCTGCACCACGAGCTCGAGCGGGTCCGCGAACTGCTGGAGACCCTGCGTCCGGAGCCCGACCCCACCGCCCCGGACTCCGCCTAGCAGCCGACCTGACAGGTGACGCGGTCCAGATAACGGTCATCAGCAGGACATGTGTTGGGTATGGTGACCTAGTTCACGAAGCCCGAGCGGTTTCACGAGACTTTTTCGAGGCGGACAAGGGGCGGTCGAGTGCCAACTGGGGGCAGCGCGCCGGAACGCGTGTCCCGCGCTGCCAAGGTGCGGCGGGCGGCCCGTTCGGCCCTGCGACCTGCCTTCGGCCTGGCGTTCATCACCCCACTCGTATTCGCCGGCGCCGTGGGCGCCACGCCCCGCTCGCCGTCGACCTCGCTGCCGCTGCGCAACGCTGCGATCACGCCGCTGGCGGCTTCGGTGCACACGTCCGGCCGCTATTCGGGCCCCTCCGTCGTCGCGGTACCCCGCTCGCAGCCGAATCTGCACGTGGCCGCGGGTGCCCCGTCGGCGCCACCGGCCGCCGTCGTCTATGCACCGGGCACCTTGGGGATTCCCAAGACGGCGCTGGCGGCCTACCAGAACGCCGAGCGGCAGATGGCGGTCGCCGAGCCCGAATGTGGGATCAGCTGGAACCTGCTGGCTGGGATCGGCCGTATCGAGTCCGGGCACGCCAACGGCGGGGCCACCGACGAGCGCGGCAACGTGCTGCAGCCGATCTACGGGCCGGCGCTGGACGGCACCCTGCCAGGAAACGAAGTCATTGTGGCCAGCAGCGCCGCAGGCCGGGTGGTCTACGCCCGCGCACTTGGCCCTATGCAATTCCTGCCCGGGACCTGGTCGCGGTATGCCGCCGACGGCGACGGCGACGGCCGCGCGGACCCGCAGAACGTCTACGATGCGACGCTGGCGGCAGCGCGGTACCTGTGCAGCGGTGGGATGAACCTGCGCGAACAGTCGCAGGTTCTGACCGCGATCCTGCGCTACAACAACTCGATGGCCTACGCGGAGAACGTGATGGGTTGGGCGGCGGCCTATGCCACCGGGGTGGCTCCCGTCGACCTGCCGCCGATCGTGGGCCCGGCACCGCCGATCGCGGACCTTCATCTGGAGCACCTGGAACACCCGGAAGGGCTCGGACCGGAATCACTGAGCCTGCACGGGATGTCGCGGCTCGATCACCCGGCCGAATCGTCGCTGATCGACCTGGGTCAGCCGAGCTTGGAATCCCAGTTGGCGAACCTGCCGTGGCTGCCACCGTGGATGACTTCGCCCGAGCAGCAGCAACAACAGCAGCTGCCGCGTCCATCGGCGGCCTGCCGGATGATCTGTCTGGAACCTCAAGCGGTGCCGGCCCCGCCAGCACCGCCCAACGGCGTCCCGCCGGCCCCCTTCGGCTCCCCTGAGGCTCCGCAGGTCCCGCCCACGCCGATGCCGGCCTACGCCGTCGCACCGGCCCCGCTGGACGCACCGGGCGGCCCGCCGCCACCGGCGCCGGCCGGTGCACCGCAGGAGGGGCCGCAGGCCGTCCCGCCGGCCTGACATATCTCACAGGCAAAGGCCCTGCCGTACTGCCTTAGACTCGGTTGCGATGTCCGAGAATCGCGATGACACTGCAGCCCTGCACGACGCCATCTACGCAGCGTTGGGCACCGTGCTGGACCCTGACATTCGGCGTCCGATCACCGATCTGGGCATGGTCAAAAGCATCGAGATCGCGGACGACCGTAGCGTCCACGTCACGATCTACCTGACGATCGCCGGCTGTCCGATGAAAGCCGAGATCACCAACATGGTGACCGCGGCGATCAACGACGTACCCGGCACCGGACCCGTCAAGGTCAGCCTGGATGTCTTCAGCGATGAGCAACGCGCCGAGCTGCGCAAACAGCTGCGCGGCGACGCCAAGGAACCGGTCATCCCGTTCGCCCAGCCGGGGTCGCTGACCAAGGTGTACGCGATCGCCTCCGGCAAGGGCGGGGTCGGCAAATCGAGTGTCACGGTTAACCTCGCGGTCGCGCTGGCCGAACGGGGTATGTCCGTCGGGGTGCTCGACGCGGACATCTACGGCCACTCGGTACCGCGGATGATGGGCGTCACCGCCCTGCCCACCCAGGTCGACTCGATGATCATGCCGCCGATCGGATACGGCGTGAAGGTGATCTCGATCGCGATGTTCACGCAGGGCAACACGCCGGTGGTGTGGCGGGGCCCGATGCTGCACCGGGCGTTGCAGCAGTTCCTCGCCGACGTCTACTGGGGCGACCTGGACGTGCTGTTGCTGGATCTGCCCCCGGGCACCGGCGACATCGCGATCTCGGTGGCCCAGCTGGTGCCGTCGGCCGAGATCCTGGTGGTGACGACGCCACAACAGGCCGCCGCAGAGGTGGCCGAGCGGGCCGGGGCGATCGCCCTGCAGACCCGCCAGCAGGTCGTCGGGGTGGTGGAGAACATGGCCGGGCTGGCCATGCCCGACGGGTCTACCATGCACCTGTTCGGCGAGGGCGGCGGCGAGCGAGTGGCCGAGCGGCTGACCCGGGCGATGGGCCGGGATGTGCCGCTGCTCGGCCAGGTGCCGATCGACAGCGAGATGGTGACCGGTGGCGACTCCGGAGCCCCGGTGGTGCTCTCGCCGGACTCGGCGGCGGGCAAGGAGCTGCGGCGGATCGCCGATCAGCTGGCCACCCGTCGACGCGGACTGGTGGGGATGTCGCTGGGTCTGGACACCGGGGGGTCGCGGCGCTGAGCCGCCTAGACTACCGACCTAGGTGGCGTCGGTGTCGAAGGGAGCCGGTCCGCCCGGCTCGGGCACCGCGGCCGGTATCGGTGGCATCGGACGAGGCTCTGCGGCCAGCGAACCGACCGCGGTGAACAGTGAATCGTCGCCGTCGAGCAGATGGCGGGTCAGCGCGGCGCGCGGGGTCATGCCCCGCAACTTCTGCAATTCGCTCAGCGGGACCCGCAGGTCATCGAACTCCGGACCGATCTCGTCGCGCAGCTGGTCGGTGGCGTTGGTGACGTAGTCGCGGGCCCGGCGCAGCGCACCAGCGGTCCACCGAATCGCTCCCGGCAACCGCTCCGGGCCCAGGATCACCAGCCCGAGCACCACCAGGACCAGCATCTCGCCCCAGCCGACATTCGCGAACATCGAGCCGGACTTCTAACCGTCGGGGGTGGGGGTCACCGTCAGCGTCACCTGCCGCCCGTCCCGGACCACCTCGACGGGCGCTTCCTTGCCGATGGTCAGGTTGCGGACCGCCACCACGAACTCGTTGGCGTCGGCGACGCTGCGGTCACCGATCTTGACCACCACGTCGTTCTCCAGCATGCCGCCCTTCTCTGCGGGGCTGCCCACCTTGACGTTGGCGATCTGCGCACCCGACGCGATGGCGTTGCTGACCGAGCGGGCGCTGACCCCCAGCGTGGGGTGCACGATCTTGCCGTCCTTGATCAGCGCCTCGGCCACCGTCTTCATCTCGTTGACCGGGATCGCGAATCCCAAGCCGCTGGCGCTGTCGGACAACGACTTTCCGGCGGTGTTGATCCCGACCAGCTGCGCGTCCATGTCGATCAGCGCACCGCCGGAGTTACCGTGGTTGATCGAGGCGTCGGTCTGTACCGCGTCGATGACGGTGTCGGTGTCGGAGTCATCGCCGGACAGCGGCACCGGTCGGTGCACGGCGCTGATGATGCCGTGGGTCACGGTGCTGCGCAGACCCAGCGGAGCGCCCGCCGCGATCACCTCGTCACCGACCCGGATCTTGTCCGAGTCCCCGAGACGGGCCACCGACAAGTTGTCGACGTTGTCGACCTTGAGCACGGCCAGGTCGGTCTTCGGGTCGCGGCCGACCAAGTTGGCCAGCACCTCTTTGCCGTCGTTGAACACCACCGTCGTCTTGAACTTGCTGGGGTTGTTGGCGGCTTCGGAGATGACGTGGTTGTTGGTGACGATGTAGCCCTTGCCGTCGATGACAACACCCGAGCCCTGCATGCCCTGGTCGTCGCTGACGGACTCGATGGTCACCACCGAGTTGGCGATGGCCTCGGCGACTTTGGCGAACCGCCCGGCCGGCTCCTCGGCGTTGCCCTTGGTCGACAGCGTCACCTTCGACGTCGTGAAAGCCTCGACCACCTGCGCGGTGGTACGTCCGACCCACCCGCCGACCATGCCGATCGCCAGCGCGATCACAGCCAGCGTGGCCAGTGCACGGTAGGAGATCCGGTCGCCGAACAGCACGTCACGCACGCCGAGGCGGCCACCCAACTCACCGGCTGCCCGCGGGACGGGCGGCACCACGGCCGGCGAGCCGAGCGCGGCGCCGGCAGCGGGGTCACGCCACGGGTCGCCGGTGTCTTCCAACCCCTCCGGCTTGCCGTTGCGGCTCAGCGCACCGGCATCGGCGGGATGGCGCTGCAGCGAGGGTCCGGCGCCGTGGCGGCCGAAGGCCTCCTTGAGCACCGGGTCCGGCGGCAGGTCGCGCGGGGTGAACTCGCCCTGCTCGCGGTACTTCTTGGGCCGTACGTCGGCGGGAGTGAAAGAGCCAGGCACTCCGTCGGGCCGACCGAAGGCCTTTTTGGACGCATTGTCCACAGGGGGCCGGTAGACGGGTCGCGGAGCCAAGCGGTTACCGCCGGCGTTCTCGTTGTTGGAGCTCACCTATTCCTCTTCCGGGTCCAGCCCTGGGGCGCTTCCAGGCTCCGCGAGCACAGCATCACCGGGCGCTGACGCCGCTGGAGATCCACCTTACCGACGTTTGCGGCGTTCTTGAGGTTCGCCGTCGTCGAACCGGGCAGGTATCGGCCTGGTGGGCTCGTCAGGCGCACAATCGGCCGGGGAATCGGGGATCTGGGCCAGCAGGCCGAGCAGCGCGGAAGGGATCCGGATCGGATGCGAATCGCGCAGGGCCGAGCGCGCCCGACCCTGGTATTCCACCTCGGCCGCGCAATCGGGACACAGCGACAGGTGGTGGGCCGCACGCAGGTGAGCGTTCATCCGCAGCTCGCCGTCGACGTAGGCGGTGATCGCCTCGCTGCAGAGGTGTTCGGTGGACCCGAACTGCCGCGGGGCACCGACCGGCGCATCACTTTGCGAGGCGAACTGAGCGGGCAGCCAGGAGAACGCGCGACGGAAGACACCTCCGCGGTCCGTCACGCCGGACTCCTCTCCGCATCCCTTACCCACATCAGCACTCGATCGGGCCGAATAAAGACCCAATAAGAATGTAGCGCGATACCACGCACAGACGCGGAAACCGAGGCGGCGTTGACGCGCCCGTCCCAGCTTCGCCTCTCCTGCGTCGAGCCTCGCTGAACCGTCGGCCGAGGCTCAGCCGGCCGCGACACCGCCGAAGGCCGAGCCGTCACGCTCGGCGGTTCGGGCGGCCAGATAGTCCCGCAGGGCCTGCCGGCCCCGGTGAATGCGGCTGCGCACGGTGCCCAGCTTCACACCAAGGGTGGCGCCGACCTCTTCGTAGGACAGACCTTCGATGTCGCACAGCACGACTGCGGCCCGGAACTCCGGCGCCAACGAGTCCAACGCCGCCTGCAGGTCGGGATCCAGCCGCGCGTCGTGGTAGATCTGCTCGGGGTCCGGCTCGTCGGCGGGAACCCGGTCGTAATCCTCCGGCAGCGCCTCCATGCGGACCCGCCCGCGCCTGCGCACCATGTCCAGGAACAGGTTCGTGGTGATGCGGTGCAACCAACCCTCAAAGGTTCCGGGCTGGTAGTTGTGCACCGACCGGAACACCCGAATGAAGGTCTCCTGGGTGAGATCCTCTGCATCCTGCTGGTTTCCGGATAGCCGGTAAGCCAGCCGGTACACCCGGTCGGCATGCTGGCGCACCAATTCGTCCCAAGACGGCATCGCCGCCACATCTCCGGTGGCATCGAACACCGCGGTGCCCTGCGGCTCCTCCGACGGTTCAACCCAGTCGGTGTCGGAGTAACGCTCCGAGTGGGTGGTCGGGTGCGACATGGCGACCGGGGGCAGCAAAGTGGTTATGGCAACGTCCTCTAGCTCAGGGCCGCCGTCAGGCGACGGGGGCGCACTATCGCGGTCAACGCGCAACGGACCCCCCGTATTCCGAGCGTCTCGAGGCCGGTTCATACCTCGTTCCATGCCGATACCGTTGCCTATCGCTGTATGTCAGCTCTGTGCTGCCACTGAACGCCGACTGTGAACCTGTGTTCGAATACGCCGAGCACTGCGGTTATACGTCCAGGTAACAGTTCGGACACGGACTCCGGCCCGGGCGTGTCGGGCGGGCGCGCCGGTGCGCGGGCCCAAACGGCTTTGTCCTACGCTGCGGACATGGCCAGCACCGACGACACTCCCGGGGAGCCGCGCAGTCGAGCCGACGCACTTTTGGCGCACGCCGAGGACTCCATGACCGAGGACGCGGTTTTGGCGGCCGCCCGCGACCGGGCCGGTGAGATCGGCGTCGGCTCGATCAGCGCCGCCGTCGGCGCGCTACTGAGCCTGCTGACCAAGCTCAGCGGCGGTAAGGCGGTAGTCGAGGTAGGCACTGGAGCCGGCGTCAGCGGACTGTGGCTGCTGTCGGGTATGGGCGAAGACGGTGTGTTGACCACGATCGACATCGAGCCCGAGCATCAGCGCACAGCCAAACAGGCGTTCGGTGACGCCGGCATCGGTCCCGGCCGGACCCGATTCATCAGCGGCCGCGCCCAAGAGGTGCTGACCCGACTGGCCGACGAGTCCTACGACCTGGTGTTCGTCGATGCCGACCCGATCGACCAGCCCGAATACGTGCTGGAGGCCGTGCGGCTGCTGCGGCCCGGCGGCGTGGTCGTGGTACACCGGGCCGCCTTGGGCGGCCGGGCTGGAGATCCGACGGCCAACGACGCCGAGGTGATCGCGGTGCGCGAAGCCGCCCGACTGATCGCCGTGGACGAGCGGCTGACCCCGGCGTTGATTCCGCTGGGAGACGGCCTGCTGGCCGCCGTTCGCGACTGATCGCTTCACCCGTAGCTCCCCGCGAGCCCATCGGGGCCAAGGTCTTGACACCCGACTGAACACGTGTTTAGCGTATTGAACATGCGTTCAGCGGACCTGACGGCTCGGGCGAAAATCCGCGATGCGGCCATCGACCAGTTCGGGCGGCACGGTTTCAGCGTGAGCATTCGAACCATCGCCGAGGCCGCCGAAGTCAGCGCTGCGCTGGTCATCCACCACTTCGGTTCCAAGGACGGGCTGCGCAGGGCCTGCGACGAGTTCGTCGCCGAAGAGGTCCGCAGCGGCAAATCCGAGGCGATGCGCTCGGCCGACCCGGGAACCTGGTTCGCTGCGATGGCTGAAATCGAGTCCTATGCGCCGATGATGGCCTACCTGGTCCGCAGCATGCAGTCCGGCAGTGAGCTAGCTAACACGTTGTGGCGCAGGATGATCGACAATGCCGAAGGCTACCTCGACGAGGGTGTACGCGCCGGCACCCTCAAACCCAGCCGCGACCCGAAAGCCCGCGCTCGCTTCCTGGCCATCAACAACGGCGGCGGATTCCTGCTGTATCTGCAGATGCACGACAACCCGACCGATCTGCGCGCCGTGTTGCGTGACTATGCCCGCGACATGGTTCTACCCGCACTCGAGATATACACCGAGGGCCTGATGACCGACCGCACCATGTACGACGCCTTCCTGGCGACCGAACAAGGGAGTACCGATGCGACCTGACAACCATTGGCCGGCAATCGAAATCCGGGGACTGGAGAAGAACTTCGGTCAGGTCAAGGCGCTCGACGGGCTGGATCTGACCGTCTACGGCGGCGAGGTGCACGGCTTCCTCGGCCCCAACGGAGCCGGTAAATCCACCACGATCCGCGTCCTGCTGGGCCTGGTGAAAGCCGACAGCGGTACCGTGCGGCTGCTCGGCGGTGATCCCTGGACCGACGCGGTCGAGCTGCACCGCGAAATCGCCTACGTGCCAGGCGATGTCACTTTGTGGCCGTCGTTGACCGGCGGTGAGATCATCGACCTGTTGGCCCGCATGCGCGGCGGCATGGACGAGCGTCGCCGCGACGAATTGATCGAACGCTTCGACTTGGACCCGAGCAAGAAGGCCCGCACGTACTCCAAGGGCAACCGCCAAAAGGTCTCGCTGATCTCCGCCTTCTCCTCGCATGCCCGGCTGCTGGTGCTTGACGAGCCCAGCAGCGGCCTGGACCCCTTGATGGAGAACGTATTCCAGCAGTGCGTCGCCGAGGCGAGCCGGCGCGGCACCACTGTCCTGCTGTCCAGCCATATCCTGGCCGAGACCGAGACGTTGTGCCAGCGAGTGACGATCATTCGGGCCGGGCGCGTGGTCGAAAGCGGTTCGCTGGAATCCCTGCGACACCTGCGCCGCACCTCGATTCAGGCCGATCTGATGCGCGATCCCGGTGATCTGTCCCGCATTCCGGGCGTCGCGGACGTGCGCTACACCGGCACGGTGCTGCACGCCCAGGTCGACAGTGCCGGCCTCGCAGAGCTCATCGCGGTGCTCGGCGCAGCCGGCGTACGCAGCCTCACCAGCCAACCGCCGACGCTCGAAGAGCTGTTCCTACGTCACTACGACACGGTCCGGGCATGAGCACCGCGGGCACCGTCGTCGCACAGCCGGCGTCCCCGCAATACCGTCGGGGCAGCTCGAATCTTGTTGGCACGCTGGGTTTGCTGCGCCTGTACCTGCGCCGCGACCGTATCGTGCTGCCGCTGTGGGTGCTGCTGTTGTCGCTGCCGCTGGCCAGCGTCTACATCGCGAGCATCGAGGCCATCTATCCCACGGCCGCCGACCGCGCCGGCCTGGCGGCCACCATCATGGCCAGCCCGGCACAACGCGCGATGTACGGCCAGGTCTACAACGACTCCCTCGGTGCGGTGGGCATCTGGAAGGCCGGGATATTCCACCTTCTGATCGCCGTGGCGGTGATTCTGACCGTCATCCGGCACACCCGTGCCGACGAGGAGACCGGCCGCACCGAGTTGATCGACTCGACCGCGGTGGGCCGCTACGCCGGGCTGACCGGCGCACTGCTGTTGGCGGCCGGTGCGTCGGTCGCCACCGGCGTGATCGGGACGGCGGGACTGCTGACCACCGCGGTGCCGGCAGCCGGATCGTGCGCGTTCGGGGCGGCACTGGCCTGCTCCGGGCTGGTGTTCACTGCCGTGGCCGCGGTCGCCGCCCAGCTGTCTCCCAGCGCCCGGTTCGCCCGCGACGCCGCGTTCGGCGTGCTGGCCGGCGCCTTCACCCTGCGCGCCGTGGGTGATGCGGGATCGGGTGGGCTGTCGTGGTTGTCGCCGCTGGGCTGGTCGCTGCAGGTTCGGCCTTACGCCGGTGACCGCTGGTGGGTGCTGCTGCTGCACCTGGCGACGACGGGTGCGCTCATCTGGTTGGCCTATCAACTTGCGGCCCGACGTGATGTCGGCGCCGGGCTGCTGGCCGACCGTCCGGGCCCGCGCCAGGCGGCGCCGACACTGGGCGGTGCGTTCGGACTGGCGTGGCGGCTCGACCGCGGAGCGCTGCTGCTGTGGACGACGGGCCTGGTGCTCTACGGACTGCTGGTCGGCAGCGTGGTCCACGGTATCGGCGACGAGGTGGGCAGCGACCGGGCCCGCGACATCGTCATCCGGCTCGGCGGCACCGCGGCACTGGAACACGCCTTCGTCGCGGTGGCGTTCACCATGCTGGGCATGGTCGCAGCCGCGTTCGCGGTGTCGCTGGTACTGCGGCTGCACCAGGAGGAGACCGCGACGCGTGCCGAGACGCTGCTGGCCGGAGCGCTGTCGCGAAACCGTTGGCTGGCAAGTCATCTGGTGACCGCCCTGGCTGGGTCGACGTTCGCGATGCTCGCCGCCGGGCTGGTGGCCGGAATCGTCTACGGAACGGCAGCCGGCGCCATCGGGGGGCAGTTGCCGGTGGTGCTGGGCAGCGCCGCTGTGCAACTGCCGGCGGTGTGGTTACCGGCGGCCGTGGCGGTCGCCTTGTTCGGGCTCGTCCCGAGAGTCGCGCCCGCCGCGTGGGCGGTGTTGGCCGGGTTCGTCGCGCTGTATCTGCTCGGCTCCATCTCCGGGCTGCCGCAGTGGGTGCTCGACTTCGAACCGTTCGCCCACATCCCGCTGGTCGGCAACGGCACGTTCAGCGTCGTGCCGCTGATCGTGCTGTCGGCGATCGACACCGCACTGATCGGACTGGGCTTGCAGGCTTTCCGACGTAGAGATCTCACGACGTGAGGAGGGCGACGTGAAAACTATTGGTAAAGGCTTGCTTTCAGCAACCGTGGGCCTGATCGCGTTCGGACTGTTGCTGTTCGTGCCCGCCGGCACACTGCACTACTGGCAGGCTTGGGCGTTCTTCGCGGTCTTCGCCCTGTCCACCTGGATCCCGAGCATGTATCTGATCCGCACCAATCCGGCCGCCCTGGAGCGCCGGATGCGCTTCGGGCCGACTGCCGAGACGCGGCCACTGCAACGGATCGTCATCACGGCGATCTTCATCTGCTTTCCGGCCATGTTCGTCGTCAGCGCGATCGATCACCGGTTGGGGTGGTCGACGGTGCCGGCACCGGTCTGCCTGCTCGGCGATGCCCTGGTGGCGATCGGGCTGATACTCGCCATGGTGGTGGTGATCCAGAACGGTTACGCGGCAGCCAATGTCACGGTCGAAGCCAGCCAGACGGTGGTCTCGACCGGCCTCTACGGGCTGGTGCGCCACCCGATGTACACCGGGAACGTCGCATTGATGGTCGGTGTCCCACTCGCGCTCGGCTCCTACTGGGGGCTGGTCTTCGTGTTGCCCGGGCTGATCGTGCTCGTGGTGCGCATCTTGGACGAGGAGCAGCTGCTGACCCACGAGCTCAGCGGATATCGCGAGTACACCGAGCGGGTGCGCTACCGCTTGCTCCCCTACGTGTGGTGACACCGGAAGGAGACGCGCATGAACGTCAAGGCAATCGGTCAAGGCGTGGGCTACGGGCTGATCGCAGCGGTCGTCTACGGTCTGCTCTTGTTCTGGCCGGCAGGCACTTTCGACTACTGGCAGGCCTGGGTGTTCCTGGCGGTCTACGCCGTCATCAGCACCGCGTGCTGCATCTACTGGGGTCTCACCAATCCAGCGGTGTTGCAGCGGCGGCTGCGTGGCGGACCTAAGGCCGAAACCCGGCTGGCGCAGAAGCTGGCCAGCACCGCCCTGATCGCAGCGTTCGGCGCGGTGTTCGTGATCAGCGCACTGGATCACCGGTTCGGCTGGTCGGCGCCGCCGACAGCCGTGTCGGTGCTGGGCCAGGTCGTGGTGGTGCTCGGGCTGTGCCTGGGCATCCTGGCCGTCGTGCAGAACGGCTACGCCGCAGCCAACATCACCGTCGAAGACAACCAGCCGGTGATTGCGACCGGCATGTACGGCCTGGTCCGGCACCCGATGTACTTCTCCCTGCTGGTCACCATGGTCGGTCTCGCGCTGGCGCTCGGCTCGTACTGGGGACTGGCCGGCGCGCTGATCAGCCTGCCCATCCTGGTGGTGCGGATCCTCGATGAGGAGCAGTTGCTGGCTCAGGAGCTCCGTGGGTATCGCGAATACACCCAGCGGGTGCGCTACCGATTGCTGCCCTACCTCTGGTAGTTGCGACTCACGGCTCGCTCCGATACCGCGGGCCACACAATTGACTTATAGTTCCCTGAGCTCTAGCTGTTAGCGCGACTCAGGGAGGTTGGTGGCCATGCGCCCACGCGTGCGAGGCGGCAGCGGTGGTCGCGCGCTCTCCCCCACCGGGATGGCCGCTGCCGCAGCAGGTGCCCTGGTCGTCGGCCTCACCCCGCTGCTGGCCGCCGCGCCCGCGCAGGCGGATTGGGATTGGCTGCTCGATGCCGCGGCGCCGGTGGAGGTCGCCGGCAGTGCGGCAGGCGGGCTTGACCTCGGCAGCCTGATGGCGCTGGTGCAGTCCTTCACCGACCAACTCGATCCGGCCACCAACAAGCTGTTCTCCGACGTCATCGACGCGGTGCTGGCATTGCCCGGCCCGAGCCAGTCCCTCGACACCGCCGAATTGGTGAACCAATACATCTACGCACCCCTGCACGCCGGATTGCAGCAGTGGATTTCCAGCCCGTTCGGCGAGCTGAGCCTCGGCGTGATCAACGCACCGTTTGCCACGCTGTTCGGTCGCGATCTGATCGGCGACGGCATCGACGGGTTCGACGGGGTCAACACCAGCCTGTTCGGTCAGTCGGGCTGGTTCGGCGACGCCGGTGATGGCGGGTTCCTGTTCGGCGACGGCGGAGCCGGCGTCGCGGGTATCGACGGTATCGGCGGGGTGGGCGGCGACGCGGGATTCTTCGGCAACGGCGGCGCGGGCGGGCTGGGCGGTGTCGGTTCCGCCGGCGGCGACGGCGGGGCCGGCGGCTGGTTCATGGGCCTGGGCGGCGCGGGCGGCGCCGGCGGTGCGGGCGCGGGCGGTGGCACCGGGGGCGTGGGACTCGGCATGCTGCTGGGCACCGGAGGTACCGGCGGCGCCGGGGGCACCGGTGTTGGAGGAGACATCGGCGGTGACGGCGGAGTGGGCGGCGCCGGGGCCTGGTGGCTGGGCCGTGGCGGTGACGGCGGCGTCGGCGGTGCGGGCGACGACGACGAGAACGGCGGCGCCGGGGGCGACGGCGGCGCGGGCGGGCTGATGTTCGGCCGCGGCGGCGACGGTGGCTTCGGCGGTGAGGGCGGCGCAGGCGGCCTGGGCGGCGCCAGCGGCTTCCTGGGCGCGTCGGGCATCAGCGCGGCGCCGTACGTCGCGAACACCCAGTGGGTGACCTACGACGGCGGAACTAGTCTGCGCGTCTATCCGACCGACACCGGCCGAACCGAGGCGGGCGAGCCCGGCACCCTGCGCCAGGGCGAGCAGGCCTGGGCGGAGGTCGTCAAGCGCAACCCGGAGGCCAACAACGCCGGGATGCGAGCACAGTTCCTGTGCCACTGGCAGTTCGCCGAGTTCATCCAACCCGGCAAGACCAGTTGGAACCTCGAGCCGTGGCGTCCGGACGTGAGCACGCTGAACCTGCTCGCCAATGGCTGCAACCCCGGCGGCGCCGAAGAGCCGTTCTAGCGCCGTAGGTTCCTGCCCCAGCGTGACGCTGGCTTCACGCTCGGCGAGACGACGGCGTCGACCCGCTAGATCCAAACGCCCTTGCCGACGGCGACCACGCCGCCGGCGCTGATGGAGAACCGCTCCCGGTCCTTCTCCAGGTCGACACCGATCATCTCGCCGGGGCCGACCACGACGTTCTTGTCGAGGATCGCGTGGCGCACCACCGCGCCGCGCCCCACCCGGGCCCCGGGCATGATCACGCTGTCTTCCACGATCGCACCGTCGTCGATCACCACATTCGACGACAGCACCGAGTTGCGCACCGAGCCCGCCGAGATAACGCTGCCGGCGCCCACCACCGACTCCTGCGCCGAACCCCCGTTGACGAACTTCGCCGGCGCCAGATTCTCGGTCGCGCCGTGAATCGGCCAGCGGTTGTTGTACAGATTGAACACCGGGTGCGCCGACACCAAGTCCATGTGCGCGTCGTAGAACGCGTCCAGGGTTCCGACGTCACGCCAGTAGCCGCGGTCGCGCTCGGTGGCGCCGGGCACCTCGTTGTCGGAGAAGTCGTAGACCGCGGCCATGCCGTCGCCCACCAGGCGCGGCATGATGTCGCCGCCCATGTCGTGGTCGGAGTGATCATCGTCGGCGTCGGCGCGGATCGCGTCGATCAGCACCTTGGTGGTGAAGACGTAGTTGCCCATCGACACATACGTGCTGAGCGGATCATCGGGCGTGCCAGGCGGGTTCGCCGGCTTCTCCAGGAAGCCGCGGATCCGGCCGGACTCGTCGGCGTCGATGCAACCGAACGAGGATGCTTCCGCGCGCGGCACCCGCACCCCGGCGACCGTCGCCCCGGCCCCGCTGGCGATGTGGAAGCGGACCATCTGTTCGGGGTCCATCCGGTACACGTGGTCGGCTCCGAAGACCACGATGTAGTCCGGGTCCTCGTCGAAGATCAGGTTCAGCGACTGATAGATGGCATCGGCGGACCCGGTGTACCAGCGCGGGCCGAGCCGCTGCTGGGCGGGCACCGGGGTGATGTACTCCCCCGCCAGGCCGCTCAACCGCCAGTTCTGCGAGATGTGCCGGTCCAGTGAATGCGACTTGTACTGCGTCAGAACACAAATCCGCAGGTAGCGCGCATTGACCAGATTCGACAGCACGAAGTCGATCAACCGGTAGGCACCCCCGAAGGGGACCGCCGGCTTGGCGCGGTCCGCGGTCAGCGGATGCAGCCGCTTGCCCTCCCCACCGGCCAGGACGATGCCCAGCACATGCGGCGCTTCCCTCATGGCCACAAACCTATCGGCCGTTTCGAAGCCCTGCCAGGTTGACCGCACGATTGACGACGGTTCTTTACAAAAGCCCGGCGACAAACACCGATCGATCCACTGCACGGCCGGTAATCGGCAACCGCTACCGTGCCGGTTATGCGGGTGGCGATGCTGTCGCGGGAATACCCTCCGGAGATCTATGGCGGCGCGGGCGTCCACGTCACCAACCTGGTGGCGGCGCTGCGACGGTTGTGTCACGTCGACGTGCACTGCATGGGTGCGCCCCGGCCAGGCGCGCACGCGCATCAGCCCGATCCAGCGCTACGCGACGCCAATCCGGCGCTGGGGACGCTGTCGGCGGACCTGACGATGGTGGACGCGGTCAGCACGGCCGATGTCGCCCACTCCCACACCTGGTACACGGCACTGGCCGGCCGGCTGGCGGCGCTGCTCTACGACATCCCGCATGTGCTGACCGCGCATTCGCTGGAGCCGCTGCGCCCCTGGAAGGCCGAACAGCTGGGCGGCGGCTACCGGGTGTCGTCGTGGGTCGAGAAGGAGGCGACGATCGCCGCCGACGCGGTCATCGCGGTCAGCTCGGCCATGCGCGACGATCTGCTGCGGGTCTACCCGGACCTGCGCCCGGACCGGGTACACGTGATCTACAGCGGCATCGACACCGAGGTCTGGCGTCCGCAGCCCACCGGTCCCAATTCAATGCCGGCCGAACTCGGTGTCGACCCCGACCGGCCGACGGTGGCCTTCGTCGGGCGGATCACCCGCCAGAAGGGGGTGGCGCATCTGGTGGCCGCCGCCCACCGGTTCCACCCGGACGCGCAATTGGTGTTGTGCGCCGGCGCCCCCGACACACCGGAGATCGCCGACGAGGTCAGCGCCGCCGTGGCCGATCTGGCCGCCACCCGCAGCGGTGTGTTCTGGGTACAGGAGACCCTGCCCGCTCAGCAGATCCGCGAATTACTGTCGGCCGCAACGGTTTTTGTATGCCCGTCGGTCTACGAGCCGTTGGGCATCGTCAATCTGGAGGCGATGGCCTGCGGCACCGCGGTGGTCGCCTCCGACGTCGGCGGCATCCCTGAGGTGGTCACCGACCGTGAGACCGGCACCCTGGTCCACTACGACGCCACCGATCCGGACGGCTATCACGCCGAACTCGCCGAAGCCGTGAACACGTTGATCACCGACCCGGCCCGCGCGCAGCGCTACGGCGACGCTGGCCGGCGTCGCTGCGAGGAGGTGTTCTCCTGGGTGAGGGTGGCCGAGCAGACCTTGGCGGTCTACCGGCAGGCGGGCCGCTAGCCCCCGACCCTCACACCTCAGGCCCTAACGGCGCCCGGCTTCGCCGCGCTTGCGATCGCCTTAGCCGCTGGTGACGGCTTTGAGTTCGTCGCCGAGCGCGGCGGCCTCATCGGGAGTCAACTCGACGACCAGTCGTCCACCGCCCTCAAGCGGTACTCGCATCACGATGCCTCGCCCCTCTTTGGTCGCTTCCAACGGACCGTCGCCGGTCCGGGGCTTCATCGCCGCCATCGAGTGCTCCCTCCAGGTACCAGCCCGCAGGCCGTGCCCATGATCTGCGCCGGGTGTGCACGGCAGTCGCGGCGTCCGGCTTCGAACTGCAAATTCACTCCGCCATTCTCCCCTATCGGCGACGGCGCGTGCACAAGACCCGATTCCGTACCGCATTTTAGTGGATCTAGACGGTTAACGGTGGCACCCAACATGCCCGGACGTGGTCGTCGACCATGCCCGTGGCCTGCATCAACGCGTACGCGGTAGTGGGCCCCAAGAATCGGAACCCGCGACGCTTCAATTCGCGCGCCATCGCCTTCGATTCCGGCGTGACCGCCGGAATAGCCGACAGGTCCGCCGGGCGCGCACGCGGCGGCGGGGCGAATGACCACAACAGGTCCGCCAAATCAGTGTCTCCCAGGTCAATAGTCGCTCGGGCATTGGCGATCGTCGCCTCGATCTTGGCTCGGTTGCGCACGATGCCGGCGTCGTCCATCAGCCGGGCCACGTCGGCGTCGGTGAAACGCGCGACGGTCTCGACGTCGAAATCGGCGAACGCCCGCCGGAAGTTCTCGCGCTTACGCAGAATCATCAGCCACGACAGTCCGCTCTGGAACGCTTCCAGGCTGACCCGCTCGAACAGTGCGGTCGAGTCCCGCACCGGACGTCCCCACTCCTGGTCGTGGTAGTCGCGGTAGAGCACCGAGGCGCCGTCGACCCAGCCGCACCGGATCTGACCGTCGTCGGGCCCGCCGCTCAACTCGACTCCGTTGCCGTCTCGGCGGCCGCCTGCGCCGCGGCGAGCTCGCCGCGGAGTTGGTCGAGCTCGGCACCGAGGCGCTCCAGCACCCAGTCGACCTCACCGGTGTTGTAGCCGCGCAGCACCTGGGAGAACTTGACCGCGTCGACATCGGCACCGGTGACCCCGGAGGCCGGCAGCATGGTCGCCGTCGTCGCCCGCGGCAGCGGTGGCAGCTGCTCGCCCCGGCCAAACAGCATGCTGGCTACCCCGAACAGCAGCAACGCGGTGAGCACGAGCACAACGAGATACAGCAACACCAGTGTCACGGCATCGATAGTGGCAACCCGATCAGCGCTGGCGCAAGGTGTTCATCGGTGGCCGGTCGACGAGCGACAACGGCGTGGTTCGGGGCAGATAGTCCATTCCGTCCGGGCCATCGGCCACGAACTGGGTGAGGCCCACCCCCGAATCCGGGACGCCGCACCGCGACAGCAAGGTGGCGACGACTTGGCGACTCATCACGGCCAACTCGGCCAACGGGCGATTGCGGTGGGCCCGCACGCCCAGGTTGACCTGAGCGATGGCCTCTAGGCCCAGCCGGTCGTAGGTGTCGATCAACAGCCCGATCTCCACCCCGTAGCCGGGTGCGAACGGAACCGACGCCAACAGCTTACGACTGCCCGCGTATTCACCGCCCAACGGCTGGATGACCGCACCCAGGTCGGGGCGCAGCGCGGTCAACAGCGGTCGGGCCACCAGCTCGGTGACCCGGCCACCGCCGGTGGGTTCCTCGGTGCCGTTGACCTTCAGCGGCCGCCGATAGAAACCTTTGACGAGGTGGACGCCGTCTCCGGTGAGCAGGGGCCCGACCAGGTTGGGCACGAACATCGGGTCGGGGTCGATCAGGTCGGAGTCGATGAACACCACGATGTCGCCGCTGGTGGCCGCCAGCGACCGCCACAGGGCTTCGCCCTTGCCGGGCTGCGGTGGCACCTCCGGGACGGCCTGTTCACGGCTGACGACGCGCGCGCCGGCGGCGATGGACCGGATCTCGGTGTCGTCGGTGGAGCCGGAGTCCAGCACGATCAGTTCGTCGACCAGGTTGTCGACCAGCGGCGTGATGCTGTCGATGACCGATTCGAT